>ERZ772766.144-NODE-144-length-40890-cov-9.033305_pt1 | contig 40890 bp, 35 predicted proteins | sample MGYA00511379_ERZ772766 | MGnify/ENA primary metagenome ERZ772766 (study PRJEB29015, sample SAMEA2737895) | human oral metagenome | biome: human oral; feature: human-associated habitat; material: dental | place: China | collected 2116 ... | reverse complement strand
CCGTACTATCTGTACTGTCTTCGGCTCGCCGCCTTGTCTCATTCCTGTTTGAAACAACTATAACGCAGCAGCTGCCGGATTTTGGTTGAAAAGCCGCCGCAATGTTGAGTGTCAACAGATTCTAATACCAAAACCCAAAAATAATCTGCCGCAGGGCGGGCACCCGCCGCAATAATATCCAGTGGTGGGCTAAAGCTCACTACGAACGCCGCTTTATTTCTTGGGATTAGTGGGACGTTACAGGCAACGTCTCTACAAAGAGCGGTGTTTGCCGCAGCCCGCTGTAGCGATATTGATGGTGGGCTAAAGCCCACCCTACGAACTGCGGTTTATCTCTTGGGATTGGGGAGAGGGCAACAAACAAACCGCGTAAATGGTGGGCTAAAGCCCACCCTACGAACGTCGTTTTATTTCTTGGGATTGGTTGGGGGATCGCGCTTCACTGGATCAAAATCATTGTCAGCTACGTATAAAAAAACGGCTACTTGCGTAGCCGTTTTTCAAGGTAGTCATCAAGCCGAAAGAACAGCCTGATGTTGTTTGGCGATTAGTCGCTGTACACGTTGTTACCGTCATCACCCTGGAAGGTGTTGGTTTCGCCGCGAGTTGCGCCGAATACGCCACCCCAGTCGTTGGCTCCATAAGCGTCGCCGTATTTATCGTCGTCTTTGACGCTGTTGAAGGAACCACCCATTTCCTGGGCTTTATCGCCGAAGAAGGAGGCTTTGAAGGTCGCATTGTCATCACCAGAGGCGTATGCGCGGTCAGCAGTACCAACCACGGTATTACCAGTAATGGCACCTTGGAATTGAACCAGTTTGTCTTTAGTCGTGACGTTCTTGGTTGGGTCAAGCAACCAAGTGTTATAGACTTCACCGGTTACGCGTTTGTTGTTAAAGTTCACGCGGGCTTCAACAAAGTTACCCATACCGATAGCACTTGTATCGGAAGTTGCGGGAGCGAATGAGTTAGGCAAGTCGCGACCATTCTTTCCAGTGTTGCCGTGGAAATCGTTATTAATGCCATACATGAGGGCGTGGCCATGGTAAACAGCGCTTTGGTTGCTCGGCAGAGCAGCCATTTGCTCAATGCTGGTAGCGTCGGTACCACGGTAGAAATAGTTGTCTACACCGTCTTCACGGTTCTTACGCACATAATCACTGTGCATGAAACCATCTTGGTATCCGGTAACTCCGGCATCTACATCCAGGTTGCTGCTAACACGACCGTACTGGACACGAGTAAGCGTTATCGGTTGTGCGCCCAAGCTATATTGAGTAGCACGATTTTCATTCTCGGCATCGTATTCAGCGACGAAGGTTTTCGCTCCAGAGAAACTGTTCAGAGAAACCTGATTGACAGTTTGTTTGCTCGTATCGGCATAAGCCAAGTGATAACGACCAAAGATACGGGTTGTAGTATTGTGATGATCTTCCCATTTACCGGTTGAAGGATTGTTCTTGGTTTCTTCGCCCAAAGTAGAGAGACCACCACCGACACGAATCAAACCGTTGGTTGCTGCTTTGGCATTATTTTCATCGGCAATGCGCGTATCACTAGCATCTGTTTCGTTACGGGTAAATTTGTTTTCAAATGCAGTTTCTGGCGCACTCCACCAAACCAAGCCCTTGCCATAACGAGTACCGTTTGGGCTGGTATTGGCATAGGTAGCCGTTACGGTTTTCTTGGTAACTTTTACAGCACCGTCAACCTTTTCTTTAGTTTCACCCCGGTAGAAATAAAGATCTCTACCTTTTTTATCTTTATAGTTCTTAGTTTCTTCGAGTGCAAATGTGCCAGGAGCACTACCTGCTATAGATTTTTGCCAATGTGCACGATCAATAATTGCAGACAATTCCGTTGCTGCATGACGGCCAACATCATTAGGTGCCGTACCCGTAATTTCAGGGCTTGTGTTGACAGTTTGGTCAGCTGCCGTCGGGCTTTCTGCTGCTAATGCTGTAGTGGTAGGTTGGTATACACGTTTACCATCTGAAGCAATATTCACAATTGAGTTATATACCGTAGAACCAGTTGTATTCAAAGTACGTGTGAACTGACCTGTGGTCGGATTGATGTTGTTTGCAGTATGAGCTGCATCCGTATTGGTAGTTGCCGTGTACAGCCCTGCCAACACATCAACATTCTTAAAGTTTTCTTGTTGCAGGCTGTTACCATTATGACCGCCTTGAACAGCGCGGGTATCTACGTTTGGCGCACCATTTGATGCATCTAGCGGAATGGGATTGCTGCTACCTGTAAATTGCGCTTTAACCGGCTGACCATCAGCACGGACCACTTCTTGACGAGCCAAGACGATATTGGTCAGGCTGGGGTTTTGGTTATTGAGGGTAACACCCAAGAGCGGAGAAGCAGAGGCCTGTTTGCTTGGGTTGTTGGCGCGGTCATATTGAGATCCGTCACGACGGATGTATTGCAGGGTACCGACAGTAGAGACTTTGGTCAGGTCTTTGTTGTCCACAACCTGGGTGTTAGTCGGGTCAACAACATTGTTGTCGGCCTGGTTGTTGTTATTGTTGTTATTATTGTTGTTATTATCCGGCGTCGGCTTCGGCGTCGGATCAATCGGCTTGTTGCTGTTGTTGTCATCGCTGCCACCACAAGCGGCAACACCTACTGCTACCAAGATAGCGAGAGAGAGATTTGTCAGTTTCATACAGGATGTACCTTCTTGAACTTGGGTTGAAAGAAAATTTTCCATAGCCACAACTTGGCTGACGAGCATATTAGCGAAAGCGTTTTGTCTTTGCAAGTTTTTCGCCAGGGGTTTTGTGGTTTTTTTGAGGCAATGAACCGGGTCGGCAGTTTTTTTGCTGTTTTTTCATCCGGATATGTCCGGCAGGTGCGATGTCTCGCTGTCGCATGGCGGATACAGGTACAGACGGGCTGCGGAAGCAACAAGCCGCGCCGGGCGAGCGGGCTGTTGACGCCGAAGGTCAACAGGCTCCGATTTTCTTCGGTGCAGGGGCATGGACGTTATCCCGCTTATTCGCCCTGCGGGCAGGCGGCAGGCACGCGCCGGTGCAGGGTGGTGAGGCGGGCGGTGAGGTAGCGCAGCAGGATGCCGTAGGCGGGCAGGAAGAAGAGGGCGCAGATGGTGATTTTCCAGGCGTAGTCCACCAGGGCGATTTCCTGCCAGTGCGCCGCCATGTAGGGGTCGCTGCTGTGGTGGAAGGCGATGGCGAAGAAGACGATGGTGTCGATGGCGTTGCCGACGATGGCGGAGGCGGTCGGCGCGATCCACCAGCGGCGCATTTGCCGCAGGCGGTTGAAGACGGTAATGTCCAGCAGTTGGCCGATGAGGTAGGCGGATAGGCTGGCGAGGACGATGCGGCCGACGAAGGGGTTGTAAGCAGTGAGCGCGGCAAGGCCGGTGTATTGTCCGCCGTCGAAGAGGACGGAGACGAGGTAGGAGAGGGCAAGCGCAGGCATGGTGGCGCAGAAGATGATGCGCCGCGCGAGGGGCGCGCCGAAGATGCGCACGGTGAGGTCGGTGGTGAGGAAGATGAAGGGGTAGGTGAAGGCGCCCCAAGTGGTTTTCAGGCCGAAGATTTCAAAGGGCAGTTGCACGAGGTAGTTGCTGGCGACGATGACGACGTTGTGCCAGAAGGCAAGCCAGATGAGGGCGTGGTGGCGCTGGGCGGCGGTGAAGGTGTAGGTGGTGTTGTGCATGGTTGGGTCTCGGGTTGGGGTGGGATTGTTAAAGGGATTTCTGCTTTTGGTACATTCGCTACCCGTCGGGGGTGTGTGCTGATAGGTTATCAAGCGGCGCGGTTGCCGGGTTTTGCCGCTGTGCGGTTTTTTCTAACCCTTTCTCGCCCTGCGGGCGAGCTGTTCCGGTCCCCAAACCCTTTACCTGCTTGCGGGGAGGGGCTTTTTCGTCATGTACAAGGCTCTCCGCTGCGAAGGCCGCCAGCATGATTTGGCAGGCTTGTGCGAACGCGGTCCGTTCTGCCGCGCTGTCTGGCGGGGCTCGGGCTGAGGCGGCGGTTGGTTTGCACGCAGGCGATGCAGGTGAGCACGGAAGCGCCGCTGTCTTTCAGACGGTTGATTTCGGCGCTCAGCGCCGCGTCGTCAAGCGGTGGCAGGGCGACGGCGCGAGGTGATGGCGGGCAGAGGCACGGCGGGTCATGCCGAGAGCGGGCGGTTCAGCAGGCGGGCGGCGGCGTGTTCGGCGTAGCGGCTGCCGGGTTGGCCGTAGTTGGCGTAGGGGTGGATGGCGATGCCGCCGCGCGGGGTGTAGGCACCATAGACTTCGATGTATTTGGGCTGCATCAGGCGGATGAGGTCTTTCATAATGATGTTGACGCAGTCTTCGTGGAAGTCGCCGTGGTTGCGGAAGCTGAAGAGGTAGAGTTTCAGCGATTTGCTTTCGACCAGCAGGGCGTCGGGGATGTAGGCGATGTGGAGGGCGGCGAAGTCGGGCTGGCCGGTGATGGGGCAGAGGCTGGTGAATTCGGGGCAGTGCAGGGTGACGAGGTAGTCGTTGCCGGGGTGTTTGTTGGGAAAGGATTCGAGGATGTCCGGCGCGTAGCCGGTCGGGATGGCGGCGTTTTTGTCGCCGAGCAGGGTGAGGCGTGTCATGGGTTTCCTGGTTTTTTTGTGTGGGATGGACTGCGAACCACAGGGGCGCCGGAGCGCCCCGCTTGTTGTTAAGAGCGCAAGAGTTCGTTAATGCCGGTCTTGCTGCGCGTTTTTTCGTCAACCTGTTTGATGATGACGGCGCAGGCGAGGCTGTGGCTGCCGTCGGCGGCGGGCAGGCTGCCGGGGACGACGACAGAGCCGGCCGGAACGCGGCCGTAGCTGATTTCGCCGGTCATGCGGTTATAGATTTTGGTGGATTGGCCGATGAAAACGCCCATCGAGATGACCGCGCCTTTTTCGACAATGACGCCTTCGACGATTTCCGAGCGTGCGCCGATGAAGCAGTTGTCTTCGATGATGGTCGGCGCCGCTTGCAGCGGTTCGAGGACGCCGCCGATGCCGACACCGCCGGAAAGGTGCACGTTTTTACCGATTTGCGCGCAGGAGCCGACCGTCACCCAGGTATCAACCATTGTGCCTTCATCAACGTAGGCGCCGATGTTGACATAAGACGGCATGAGGACGACGCCTTTGCCCAGATAGCTGCCGCGCCGCGCGACGGCAGGCGGGACGACGCGCACGCCTTCGGCGGCGAAGCGGGCTGCGTCGTGATGGGCGAAGCGGCTTTCCACTTTGTCGAAGTAGCGGGTGTAGCCGTGGTCAATGGGGGCGTTGTCATGGACACGGAAGGAGAGCAGCACGGTTTTTTTCAGCCATTCGTTCACTTGCCAGCCGCCGCCGGGTAGCGGCTCGGCGACGCGCAGAGCGCCGCTTTGCAGGGCGTCCAGCACTTCGTTGACGGCGGCAAGCAGGGGGGGTTCGGCATTTGCCGGGGTGAGGTCGGCGCGGCGCTCGAAGGCGGCTTCAATGGTTTGTTGCAGGGTCATGGGGTTCCGGTGATGCGGTGAAAAAGGCGGGCATTATAGTCACATCGCGCCATATAGTCGTTTCAACCAGAACGGATACGGTGTTGGCGAGCCTCGCCTAAACATAATTAAACATACTGTCTTCGGCTCGCCGCCTTGTCTCAGTCCTATTTGAAACGACTGTAACAGCGGGGCAGGGCGGTTTCTGCCTGCCGTCCGGATGCCCGCATGCGATGCGGTTCCGTTTGCGGTAAATCAGCCCCGTTCCCCGGCGGGCGCGGCGTGTACGGTGGGCGGTGGGCGGTGCTTTCGTTTATGATGGTTCGCCATTTTGTGAGGTGCCTATGTACAAGTTATTTCAGCGCAGTGCGCATTCCAGCGAGGATGCCAATTCCTGGGAGCGTCTCTTCGGCAAGTTGATGACGCCGATCGAGGATTTCACCCGCAACAGTTCCGCCAGCGGGATTTTGTTGTTGATGTGCACGGTGGCCGCGTTGCTCGTCGCCAATTCGCCGTGGGGCGACGCCTACCGTCATTTGTTGCACGCACCGCTTGCGGTCAGTTTTGCCGGCCACGCACTGGAAATGCCGCTGCATCATTGGGTGAATGACGGTTTGATGACGCTGTTTTTCTTTCTGGTCGGGCTGGAAATCAAGCACGAGATGATGGTGGGCGAGTTGTCTTCGCCCGCGCAGGCGGCGCTGCCGATTATCGCCGCTGTCGGCGGGATGATTGCGCCTGCACTGGTGTACAGCGCGATTAATTGGGGCGGCGTGGGGATGCCCGGCTGGGGGATTCCGATGGCGACCGATATTGCCTTTGCCATCGCGGTGCTGATTCTGCTCGGCAAGCGGGTGCCGTCCGGGCTGGTGACGATTCTGGTCGCCCTCGCCATTGTGGATGACCTCGGCGCGGTGGTGGTCATTGCGCTGTTTTATACGGCGGATATTCATGTGCTGCCGCTGGTTGCAGCGTTTGTCTGCTTCGCCCTGCAACTGGCGATGAACCGCTTCGGCATCCGCCGCTTGTGGCCGTATTTGCTGGTGGCGATGGCGATGTGGCTACTGATGCTGTATTCGGGGGTGCATGCGACGATTGCCGGGGTGCTCGGCGCGCTCGCAACGCCGGTGCGCAGTCTGTACAACCCGGGGGAGTTCAGCCGCGAAGCGCGCAAGTTGCTGGACAAGTTTGATATTTACCGCCTGCGCGAGGGCGATTTTCTGGAATCGGACAAGCTGGTCGGGGTGCTGCATACGCTGCACAACGGCATCAATCAGGCGCAGGCGCCGCTGCAACGGCTGGAACACGCGCTGCACGGCCCGGTGTATTTCGTGATTATCCCGCTCTTTGCCTTTTTCAATGCCGGGGTGACGATTAATGCGGCGTCGCTCGCCAATCTGGTCTCGCATCCGGTCTCGCTCGGCGTCATCGCCGGGCTGGTCATCGGCAAGTTCGTCGGGGTGTTTTCGGCGGTGTGGCTGAGTGTGCGCCTCGGTATCGGCCGCCTGCCCAAAGGCGTGAATTTCCGCCATATTTGCGGCATGGGGCTCTTGGCGGGCATCGGCTTCACCATGTCCATCTTCATTTCCGAGCTGGCGTTCAAGAATGAGGATTTGTTGCTGAATAATGCTAAAATCGCCATCTTGGTAGCATCAATCATCGCGAGTCTGGCGGGGTACGTCTGGCTTCGCCTGTGCAATAACGGAGACAATCATTCATGAGCGGGACAGGGCGGAAATATTTCGGCACGGACGGCGTGCGCGGCAAGGTCGGGGTTGCCCCGATAACGCCGGATTTCGTCATGCACCTCGGCTGGGCCATCGGCAAGATGCTGGGCGACAACGGTTTCGCCGGCGAGAAGGTCATCATCGGCAAGGACACCCGCATTTCCTGCTATATGCTGGAAAACGCCATCGCCGCCGGTTTTTCCGCCGCCGGGATGGATGCCCATCTGCTCGGTGTGATGCCGACCCCCGGCGTCGCGTATTTCACCCGCACTTTTCATGCGGCGGCGGGCATCGTCGTCAGCGCCTCGCACAATCCATACAGCGACAACGGTATCAAGGTCTTCGCGCGCGGCGGGGTCAAACTGCCCGATGCTTCGGAAAATGAAATCGAGCGTTATCTGAATATGCCGCTGAAAGTGGTGGAATCGGCGCAACTCGGCAAGCTGTACCGCATCCCCGAAGCGCGCGGGCGCTATATCGAATTTTGCAAGAACGCCATCACCCTCGGTCTGCCTTTCGAGCGGCTGAAAATCGTGGTGGACTGTGCCAACGGCGCCACCTATCCCATCGCCCCGGAGGTGCTGCGCGAACTGGGGGCGCGGGTTATCGTCATGAATGCCGAGCCGAACGGCTGCAATATCAACGCAGGTTGCGGTTCGACCGCACCGGAATCCCTGCAACGGCGGGTGCGCGACGAGCAGGCGGATGTCGGCATTGCTTTTGACGGCGACGGCGACCGCGTGGTGATGGTGGATCGCAACGGCCGCCTGCGCGACGGCGACGCCATCCTCTACATCATCGCCAAATACCGTGCCTTCAAGGGCGAGCAGTTGAACAACATCGTCGGCACGAAGATGACCAATATCGGTCTGGAACGCGCACTGAACCGCATGGGCATCGTCCTGCACCGTACCGATGTCGGCGACCGCTATGTGCTGGAATGCATGCAGGAAATCGACGCGCGCGTCGGCGGGGAAAATTCCGGGCACATCATCTGCCTTGACCGCAATTCCACCGGCGACGGCATCATCGGCGCGTTACAGGTGCTGGCGGCCATGCTGGAAATGGAAGCACCGCTGCACGAACTGCTGGCCGATTTGCATATGGCGAAACAGGTAATGAAAAACGTCGAAGTCGCCGACAAAAACATCGTCAACAGCCCCGCCGTGCAGCACGCCTTGCAACAGGCGACAGAAAAACTGGGAGATGCCGGACGCATTCTGCTTCGTCCGTCCGGTACGGAACCAAAAATCCGCGTCATGGCGGAAGGTAGCGACGAAGCACGGCTGCACGTTATCGTCGAAGAACTGGCGGCAGTCATATCTCGGGAGGATTAAACATGCGAAAACCCATCGCAGCAGCAAACTGGAAAATGAACGGCGACTTTGCTCTGGTTGAAGCCTTCGCCAAACATGCCTGGCCGCAAGGCAACGTCGAAAAAATCTTCGGCCTGCCTGCCATCTATCTGGCCAAAGCCCACGAAATGGGGCTGGCGGAACTGGCAGGGGAAGACGTCAGCGCCCACGCATCCGGCGCGCATACCGGCGAAATCTCGGCGGCCATGCTGAAAGAAGCGGGGGCGAGCTACGCCATCATCGGCCACTCGGAACGCCGCACCGCTCACGGTGAAACCGAAGCGCTGCTGATTGAAAAATGGCAACAACTCAAAGCCCAGGGGCTGAAAGTCATCTACTGCATCGGCGAATCCCTGCAAGAGTACGAGGCGGGGCAGTGTGACAGCGCCCTCTTGCGCCAGCTCAATCCGGTGCTGGATGCCGGATTGGTGGATGCCGATACCGTTATCGCTTACGAACCCGTCTGGGCCATCGGTACCGGCAAGGCGGCAACTGCGGAATATGCGCAACAAGTCCACGGCAAAATCCGCGCCTTGCTGCACGAACGCGCCGCAGCCGTTGCCGACAAAGTCCGTATCCTCTACGGCGGTTCCGTCAAACCGGACAACGCCGCCGAACTCTTCGCCGGGGCGGACATTGACGGCTTCCTCGTTGGCGGTGCATCCCTGCAAGCGGACACCTTCGACAAAATCGTGGGAGCGATGGCATGACCGTACAACTGGTACAAATCATCTTCCTGCTCGCCTCGCTTGCCTTGTGCGCGCTTATTCTGCTGCAACAACCCAAAAGTGGCGGCGGCATAGGCGCGTTGGGCGGTGGCGGTGCATCCAGCACCGTATTCGGTGCGCGCGGTGCGAGCTCGTTTCTCTATAAGGCCACACGATTCCTCGCCGCCGTGTTCTTCGTCGGAGCCCTGCTTCTGGGCTACCTGCAAAACCGCGAAGCACAACGCGACAGCAGCATCCTGAACCAGCAAACAGTCGTTCAGGAAGCAGAAAAAAGCGAAGCAGCGCTTGACATCCCTACCGCCGGTATGGATAATCCGCCGCCTGCTTCGAATACCGACGTCCCTGCGCCCGCCAAGCCTTAAGCGGGGCGCGCAGGGTCAACAAAGACCGCCGACGTGGTGAAACTGGTAGACACGCTATCTTGAGGGGGTAGTGGCGAAAGCCTTGCGAGTTCGAGTCTCGCCGTCGGCACCATATAAAAATAAAGACGTAGTCTGAGGTAAGGTATTGTTAGCATGATATTCGTCAAGAAAGGTTTAGACCTTCCCATCCCCGGTGCCGTCAGTAGCACCGACATTCACGACATCGTCCCCAAACACAATGTAGCTGTCATCGGCGAAGACTATCAGGGTCTGAAACCGACCATGCTCATCGCCGAAGGCGATAAAGTTGTACTGGGACAGCCGCTTTTTGAAGATAAGAAGAACCCGGGTGTGCTTGTCTGTGCACCGGTTTCCGGCACTGTCGAAAAAATTGTGCGTGGCGAAAAACGTCGCCTGTTGTCCGTCATTATCCGTCCCGAAGCGGGAGAAGCCGTCGTCTTTGAAGCTTTTGGCGATGACGCGGCCAAAAAACTCCCGCGTGAAGAAATCGTCAAACGTTTGATCGCTTGCGGCCTGTGGGCAACTTTCCGCACCCGTCCGTTCAGTAAAATTCCGGCGATTGACAGTGTGCCGCACTCCATCTTCGTTAATACGATGGACAGCAACCCGCTGTCATTTGACCCCGCGCTCGCCATGCAGGGACGCGATGCCGACCTGTTGACCGGGCTTGCCATCATGCAGGCGCTTTCCGGTGGACAAGTCCACCTGTGCCGCCGTCGCGAAACCCCGGTGCCGACGCATTTCCTCAACCGCCTGGAAATTCACGACTTCGGCGGTGCGCATCCCGCAGGGCTGGTCGGCACCCATATCCACTTCATTGATCCGGTCGGTGCCGGTAAAACCGTGTGGCATATCGGTGTGCAAGACCTGCTCTGCATCGGCAAATTCTTCCGCAGCGGCATTCTGGATATGCAGCGTTTGGTTGCCGTTGCGGGTCCCGGCGTGAAAAGACCGCGCATCATCCGCGCCGTGCGTGGTACCGCGATGGCGGATTTGCTGGCAGATAACCTGAACGACGGCGAACAGCGCATCATTTCCGGGTCCGCCCTGTCCGGCCGCCAGGTACATGACGAGACCGCTTATCTCAGCGCTTACGACCAGCAAGTCACTGTTCTGCCGGAAGGTCGCGAGTCCTATTTTCTCGGCTTTCTGCGTCCCGGCGTTGGCTGGTTTTCGCGCACCAATGCCTATATCGGCAAATTCCTGAAAGGGCCGATGCAGTTCAATACTTCGCTGCGCGGCTCCCCCCGCCCTATCGTTCCCATCGGCGTGTATGAAGAAGTGATGCCGCTCGATATCCTGCCGACTTTGCTGGCGAAAGCATTGATCGTGAAAGATACCGACACGGCAATCAATCTCGGCGCGCTGGAACTGGACGAAGAAGACGTGGCACTCATGTCCTTCGTCTGCCCCGGCAAACATGATTTCGGGGCGATTCTGCGCGAGAACCTTACCTTGATAGAGCAGGAAGGCTGATTATGGCGAAACAACATTTCTTTGAAAAAATAGCACCGCTGTTTGAAAAAGGCGGGAAATTCGAAAAACTCTTCCCGCTTTACGAAGCAACGGCCACCTTTGTCTATTCCCCCCGCTTCGTTACCGCGCGTCCGTCGCATGTGCGTGATGTGATAGACCTGAAACGGGTGATGATCCTCGTCTGGTTTGCCGTATTCCCGGCGATGATTGCCGGCTGGTATTTCGTCGGCGCACAAGCGGCACAGGCTCAGGGTATTGCCGATCCCGGCCTGCTGGCGAACCTGTGGTTCGGCGCGAAACTGCACCTGCCGATTTATATCGTCACCTTCGCCGTCGGTATCGCGTGGGAAATTCTTTTCTGCATCGTGCGCAAACACGAAGTCAGCGAAGGTTTCTTCGTTACCTCAATCCTCTTCTCCCTGACCCTGCCGCCGACCATTCCGCTGTGGCAAGTCGCCATCGGTATTTCTTTCGGCGTGGTGCTGGGAAAAGAAGTCTTCGGTGGAACCGGCCGCAACTTTATCAACCCCGCACTCGCGGCCCGGGCCTTTCTTTATTTTGCCTATCCGGCGCAAATATCCGGCGACCGCGTTTGGGTTGCGGTGGACGGCTATTCCGGTGCGACCGCCCTCAGTCGCGCGGCAGAAGGCGGTATGGATGCGGTGCGCAGCCAGTTAAGCTGGTGGGATGCCTTCATCGGCAACATGCCCGGTTCCATCGGCGAAGTGTCAACGCTGGCCATTCTCATCGGCGGTGCCATCATTCTCTTTGCCGGCGTCGCTTCCTGGCGCATTGTTGTTGGCGCGATTGCCGGTGCAACCATCACCTCACTGATGTTCAACATCATCGGCAGCGAAACCAACCATATGTTTGCGATGCCGTTCTGGTGGCACTTCGTCCTCGGCGGTTTTGCCTTCGGCACCTTCTTCATGGCAACGGATCCGGTCACGGCCTCCGTCACCAATACCGGCCGCTACATTTTCGGTGCGCTGGTCGGGGTGATGACCGTCCTTATCCGGGTGGTCAACCCCGCCTTCCCGGAAGGCATCATGCTGGCCATCCTCTTCTCCAATATGTTTGCCCCGCTCATCGATTTCTTCGTGATGCGCGCGAACACCAAACGCCGTCAGGAGAGAACCCATGTCTGAGAAAAAACAATCCGCTTGGGGCGTACTCAAATTCGCCACCATCGTCTGTCTGCTCTGCTCGCTGTTTGTTTCCACCGCCGCCGTATCACTGCGCGGTTTCCAGAAACAAAACGCCGAGAACGAGAAAAAAATCAACATCCTGCGCGCAGCTGGTTTGGCCGGGGCGGAGGAACGCCTCACGACCGAGCAAATCAACGAAAAATTTACGCAGATTATCCCGCTGGTGATTGACCTGAAAACCGGCGAACCGGCACGCGACAAAAACCCGCTGACCTACAATATGTACAACGCGGCACAAAGCGACAGCGAAGGTCATGCCCTCACCGACGATCCGGCAGGCATCAAACGCATTGCCAAAGAGGGGCTTGCTTATGTTGTGGCCGACGGGGATCAAATTTCCCGCCTCGTCCTGCCGATACAGGGCTACGGACTGTGGTCCACCATGTACGGCTTCACCGCCCTGTCTTTCAAGGACAAACAGCCGGAAGTCACCGGCATCACCTTCTACCAGCATGCAGAAACCCCCGGACTGGGCGCGCGCATCGTCGAACCGGCCTGGCAGGCGCTGTGGGCGGGCATCATTCCCTACGACGACAGCGGCAATCCGCATGTCGATCTGGTAAAAGTCCGCAATCCGGATGCGAAAAACCAGGTAGATGCCATCGCCGGCGCCACGCTGACCAGTAACGGCGTCGAACACATGATGAACTTCTGGCTGGGCGAGCAGGGCTACAAGCCGCTGGTGGATCACATCAAAAACGGTGAAATAACCCTTGCCGACCTGCGCGACGCTTCCCAGGCCGCCATCGGGCAAAAAACGGAGCAATAAATCATGAGCGATAACAAAAAATACGACTATCGAGAAATCATCCTGGGGCCGATCTTTGCCAACAACCCGATTGGCCTGCAAGTCTTGGGCATCTGTTCGGCGCTGGCCGTGACCGGCAGCATGAAAACCGCCTTCCTGATGAGCCTCGGCCTCACCTTCGTGACCGCCTTTTCCAACCTGTTCGTCAGCATGATCCGCAACAACATCCCGAGCAGTATCCGCATCATCGTGCAGATGGCGGTTGCCGCTTCGGCGGTTATCGTCGTGGATCAGTTGCTGAGGGCCTTTGCCTTCGAACTGTCCAAACAACTCTCGGTGTACGTCAGCCTCATCCTGACCAACTGCATCGTCATGGGGCGGCTCGAAGCCTACGCCATGTCCAACCCGCCCATCCCTAGCTTTCTGGACGGTATCGGCAACGGCCTCGGATACAGCGCCATGCTGCTCACCGTTGGCACCATCCGCGAAATCTTCGGCAAAGGCACCTGGTTCGACATCACCATCCTGCCCACCAAACCGGATGGCTGGTATGTCCCGAACGGCCTGATGGTGCTGCCGCCGAGTGCTTTCTTCGTCATCGGCCTGCTCATCTGGGCGCTGCGCACCTGGAAACCCGAACAGAACGAAGCGCGTGACTATACCGAAGCCAAAGCCGCCAAACCGATCCTCATCGGCGGCACCGGACACTAAGGAGCACGGACATGGAACACTATCTGAGCCTGTTCATCAAATCCATCTTCATCGAGAACATGGCACTGTCCTTCTTCCTGGGCATGTGCACCTTCCTCGCCGTATCGAAAAAAATCACCACCGCCGCCGGTCTCGGCACCGCCGTTATTGTCGTGCAGACGTTGACCGTGCCGCTCAACAACCTGCTTTACACGTACCTCCTGAAAGAAAACGCCGCGTTCTGGCAAATGCTCGGCGTGGAAGTGGATATCAGCTTCCTCGGCCTCATCGCCTACATCGGCGTGATCGCAGCAGTCGTGCAAATCCTGGAAATGTTCCTCGACAAATACGTCCCCTCGCTCTACTCGGCGCTGGGCATTTTCCTGCCGCTCATCACCGTGAACTGTGCCATCCTTGCCGGCTCGCTCTTCATGGTCGAACGCAACTACACCTTCGGCGAATCCGTCGTCTATGGCGTCGGCAGCGGCGCCGGCTGGGCACTGGCCATAGTCACCATGGCGGGTATCCGCGAAAAACTGCGCTATGCCGACGTGCCGAAAGGGCTGGAAGGACTGGGCATCACCTTCATCACCGCCGGGCTGATGGCACTGGGCTTCATGTCCTTCTCCGGCGTACAACTATAAAGGGGGACAAACATGGAAATATTCTACGGTGTGCTCATCTTCACCGGCCTCATCCTGCTGCTCTCCGCCATCATCCTGGTGGCGCGCAAATATCTCGTGCCGCAGGGCAACGTGAAAATACTCGTCAACGGCGAACGTGAACTGGACGTACCGATGGGCGGCAAACTGCTCAACGTCCTTGCCGACAACAAAATCTACGTCTCTTCCGCCTGTGGCGGCGGCGGCAGTTGCGGCCAGTGCGTCGTCAAAGTACATGAAGGCGGCGGCGAAATCTTGCCGGTCGAGCTCAACCACATCAGCAAACGCGAGGCGCGCGAAGGCGAACGCCTCTCCTGCCAGGTCGCGGTAAAAAGCAACATGAAAGTTGAAGTGGATGAAGCTGTCTTCGGCGTCAAAAAATGGGAATGCACCGTCATCTCCAACGACAACAAGGCGACCTTCATCAAAGAGCTCAAGCTTAAAATCCCCGAAGGCGAAACCGTCCCCTTCCGCGCCGGCGGCTACATCCAGATCGAATGCCCCGCTTATGACATCAAATACAGCGACTTCGACATCGCCCCGGAATACCGCGAAGACTGGGAAAAATACGGCCTGTTCAAACTCGAGGCGCATAACGACAAACCGACCATGCGCGCCTACTCGATGGCGAACTACCCGGACGAAAAAGGCATCATCATGCTCAACGTCCGTATCGCCACCCCGCCGCCGAAAATTCCCGAAGCCAAGCCGGGCATCATGTCCAGCTACATCTTCAACCTCAAACCCGGCGATAAAGTCACCATCTCCGGCCCCTTTGGCGAATTCTTTGCCAAAGACACCGATGCCGAAATGGTCTTCATCGGCGGTGGTGCGGGCATGGCGCCGATGCGTTCACACATCTTCGACCAGCTGAAGCGCCTGCACAGCAAACGGAAAATCACCTTCTGGTACGGCGCGCGCTCCAAGCGGGAAATCTTCTACCAGGAAGACTTTGACGCCCTCGCCAAAGAATTTCCGAACTTCACCTGGCACGTCGCCCTTTCCGATGCTTTGCCCGAAGACAACTGGACGGGCTACACCGGTTTCATCCACAACGTCGTGTACGAAAATTACCTGAAAAACCACCCCGCGCCGGAAGACTGCGAGTACTACATGTGCGGCCCGCCGATGATGACCAAATCCGTCATCGACATGCTGCACAACCTCGGCGTCGAAGACGAAAACATCCTGCTGGATAACTTCGGGGGCTGACGTGTACCGGCACCTGAGTACACTCCGACAAGCGCTGTTGCTGCTGGCAACAGCGCTTTTCCTTCTCGTCTGCGCAGAAAGCCGTGCGCAGAACGTAAGCCGCCTCTCCGGCGAAACCATGGGCACCTTCTGGAACGTCAGCATTGCCGCCGAACTCGACGATGCCGCCAAAAGCGCCCTCAAACAGCAAATTGATACCACCCTCGAAGCGGTGAACGACAGCATGTCCACCTACCGCGACAACTCCGAGCTGATGCGCTTCAACCGCAGCCGCGACACCACAGTGCAGCCCATCAGCGACGGTCTGCGCCGTGTACTTGCCAAAGCACTTGCCATCAGCGAAGAAAGCGGCGGTGTGTACGACGTGACCGTCGGCCCGCTGGTCAACCTGTGGGGCTTCGGTCCGGTCAAGCGGCAGGACAAACCCTCTGACGCCGAAATTGCCGCCGCCCTGCAACATGTCGGCTACCACAAATTGCACCTCGGCGATGCGGGTCTTGCCAAAACCGACCCCGACATCTTCATCGACCTCTCCTCCATCGCCAAAGGCTACGGCGTGGACAGGGTGGCCGAAACCATTCACGCGGCGGGCTACTCCGACTACCTCGTGGAAATCGGCGGCGAAATCCGCAGCAAAGGCAACAAATACGGCGCGCCGTGGCGCGTCGGCATTGAACGGCCTGAGGCTGGATTAGTGAGCGGTGCGGCGGTTGAGTCGGTCATCGCCATGAATGACCGCCTGCCGGCAATGGCGACCTCCGGCAACTACCGCAACTACGCTGAAAAGGGTGGGGAAATGGCGTATCACATCATTGACCCCAAAGACGGCAAATCGCACCGCTCGCGCCTCCTCTCCGCGACCGTCCTTGCCGCCGACTGCATGACCGCAGACGCCTACGCCACCACCCTGATGCTGCTTGGCGACGAAAAAGCCCTCGCCTTCGCCGACGAGCACGGGCTTGCCGCCGAACTCATTCTCGCCGGTAACGGGACACCCTATATCATCCAGAGAAGCAAAGCCTTCACCCAAGCCATACAGGAGGAACAACCATGACCACCTTCATCGTCGTCTTCATCGTCCTTATGCTCGTCGGCGTAGGCATGGCCGTCGGTGTCATCTTCGGCCGTGCGCCCATCAAAGGCAGTTGCGGCGGACTGGGCGCCGTCGGCGTCGAACGTGCCTGCGGCTGCAAAGACGTCTGCGAAAACAAAGAACCGCCCGCCACCGACGGGCAGCATGCAGCAGGCAAAGTCAAGCGCTATCAACCCTGATTCACCGCTTTCCACGCAAAACAGTATGCCGGACGCAGCAAGGCGTCCGGCAACGTCACCAAACGGAATGACGCTGTCATTCCGTTTTTGGCTGCAACCGGTGAGGTGCGCTGATATAGTCATTTCAAATAGGACTGAGACAAGGCGGCGAGCCGAAGACAGTACAGATAGTACGGTGAGGCGCGCCAACACCGTATCAATTCTAGTTGAAACGACTATATTTCTCGCCCTGCCATATTCCCTGCCTAGGCAGGTCATCACCAAGATGCCGCAGCTGCTGCGGATAGCTATTTCACAATAGCCAGAAGCTTGAGGAGAAAGAGACTTTCGCGAAAAGCCTAATACGAGCGGGGGCGTGTGGCTTTATCCGTCATCTTCCTCGTCGTCGTATTCTTCATATTGCGCGGGGGATGCGCCGACTTTTTTCACGATGGCGGCATAGGGCTCGTCGCTGCTTGCCGCTGCCAGCGGGTAGATTTTTTCCAGGCGCAGGTGATGCATCCAGTCGTCGCCGAAGTCGAAGCGGTAGTAGATGAAATCTTTTTCTTGCAGCTTCGTGTTGTCGAGGGTGAAGGTCGCGGCGTTGTGGGCGATATCGCCTTCATCCATCATCATGTCGGCCTCTTCCATGCTGTACGGGTCAAAAACCCGCTCTTTGCAATCGTATAAGGCGTGGTCGCTTTTTGCTTCTGCGCGGGTGAGGATGAATTGGTAGAGGTGCGGGTCGTAGCGGTCGAAGGCGGTGAAGATGAGCGCGTGCAGGTCTTCGAAGGTGGCATTGCCGGCGATGTCGAGGATGCGGTGCAGTTTGTTAACGGGCACAGCGTGGTATTCGATGAGCGATATTTTGAAGCGGTAGATGTTGATGGGCATGGGGTTCTCCGGTCGGGGAAGTTTCGCTGGATGCGGATTTTAGCCCCGCTTGGTGTCGGTTAGAAATCGAAGCGGATGCCTTGCGCATAGGCAAAACGCAGTTCATCTGCGCCGATAAAGTCGCTATTGCTGCTGGCATCCGGCTGACCGCTGGCTAAGGCGGCGTAAAGGTCGGCATAGCGTCTGCGATAGCCGCAGGCGCGGATATGGTGGTTGAGGAAATCGCGCGCCGCCTCGCTGCCGCCATAGCAGAAGGCGTAATAAAAGAGGCCGGTGTGCAGGTTTTTGTTGTCCAGCCAAGGGGTTAAGGCGCTGCCGTGCTGGCGCAGGTAGGCAACGGCGGCGGCTTTATCGGTAAACAGATCGCACAGCGGCAGGGCGTATTGCTGCAAGTCAGCAACGATGCCACGCACGCTGTGCGGCAGGCTGGCGCCCGCCAGTTGCCAGTGGCGCCAGTCTTTTCTAGGGGTCAGGTAACCGAGCTGGTTGGCATAGAAAATACCGCTGACGTCACCGTTCGGCAGGGATTGGCTCTGCGCCCATTGTTTGAATTGCCTGGAGGAGAGCACGATGTGCACCAGCATGGTGATGTTATGCGCACCGTTGTTGCGGCTGCCCTGAAAGCGGATTTCGCAGACGGTGTCGCGGTCGGACAGGTCTTTTTTCAACACCTGCCCTTTTTGCAGGAGGCGGAAGCCGTCCAGTTGCGCGGCGATTTGCGTGCAGGCGTGAAGGAAGGTTTCGCGGGAGGTCATGGTTTTTGGGGGTTGGATGGAATGGACAACGGCGTGGTTGAGCCGCTTGGCGGTATTTTCGGATTTGTTCTGCGGGGATTGTCTGCTGTACTCTCTGACGCGCGCTGTACCAATCCCCTCCTCTCTACCTAGCTAGAGGAAGGGGACACTACGACCAATTATTCAAACAGTTCATAAAAACAATTTGCTAAATACTTGGATCTTTCTTCAATCTCTTCTTCCTCAAAAAATTTTTTGTCAGATAATGTCTTCAAGAAATCTTCAGTAGATTTTGAGTTTGATTTTTTATAAATTTCAACTTTAACTTCTAGGGTGCTATTTCCGCATTTTTGATTCAGGTTATCTTCTAAATAAATAAGATTGCCTATATTTAGAGAATAATGTCTATATCTGGTATCTTTTTCAGAAACAATATGCTCAATAGTATAATTATCTGGGATACAGACTCTATTTGACATTTTTTTTTCAATCTCAGAAATGGCAAATTTAGATAATATATTACTATCGTATTCTTCATTGCTTGAGTAAGATAGTTTTATAAATTTCTCTAAAAACTCATTTTTCGTAGGCAATTTGTCTTTAAAAGTCCTTATAATATCATCAATAATTATTCCTAAGTCGTTTGAATTATTGCTTTTAGATACTAGTACTGAAAAATCTGTGTACTTAGTTTCTATAGCGTTAGGATTTTTCTTGCATAGAGCATTATAAGCAAAATGGAATCTGGGAAGAAATGTTAATATTTTTTTACAATTTTTTGGTGTTAATATACCTTTTTCTTTTGCTCTTAACAAAGATAATAGCAATGGTCTACATTGTTTTATGTTAAACGCGCCTAAATAATTTAATGAATCTACCATATACTTATCTTTCTTATCATAATCAGATAAATATGGTGATATTATTTTTTTATAGCTTTCTGCCGCCTTTTGTAGGTCATTTAAGAAATCTTCATATTTTTCTTTCGACACTTGAGCCTTAAATTGCTCATAAAGAGCTAATCTTTTATTTATACTGTATCTAGAAGACCAAAAGTGTCTATAAAATGTAGAAATTTCTATCTTCTCGCGTTCTGCTAATTGTATCTTTATTTTCTTCCATTTACTGTTTGCATTGTCTTTTGGTTCTATATTATTTAAGTATCTAAATATTTCATTTTTAATTAAATCAATATCTTCTAATTTCTTTCCTTTTGAGTTTAATATTTCAAATATTAAATTTGCATTACCTTTATCTACCGTAGATATACAAATCACTTGACTCTCTAGTAGAGCATCTCTAATTCTTTTTAAAGACTCTATGTAGCTTTCATCTTCTTTCTTAACTAACTTTTTTATCTGCTCCTTTTTTAATTTTTGGAAAAAATATTTTATAGCTTCAAATATTCTTCTTGTTTCATCATCTGGTATATCAGCTCCTTTCTTCAAAATATCAGATAATTCTTGCTTTCTATCTTGAACATTATCTTTAAAGAAGTCATCTAAAGTATCATTCTGCAAGATTGTAATTTTTTCATCATTGTCCGTTGTTTTAACAATATACTCCCAAACGCGAATTGCTAAACTATTCTCTCCATTCATATCCAGCAATTTTCCAATTACTGATAACAAAATGGTTGCTGTTGTTATTCTTTGCTGACCATCTATAACCTCTAGTTTTCCTTTTGAGCCAGTTATATCTCCAACAACTAAAATGGTACCGAAAAAGTATGGAGATTTATTAGAAGTTTCTTCAGCATTTAAGCCGAATACTAAATCATCAAGAAATTCTGATATATGTTCTTTTTCCCAAGAATAATCTCGTTGAAATCTAGGAATTACCAGCTGGTTAAAATTGGTCCCAAGTAAATCCCGAAAAGTCTTGATGTTAAAATTAAAATTCATTCTTCATTTCCTTTATAAGTTAGCTAGTTTGTATTCGAAAAATTCATCCCTCACAACTGCTGCAATTCAGCAAGTTACGGTTAAAGCGTTGGGCCGCGCTGATGCTGTGCTGGTAGTAGATGGATTTAAGGCCGAGTTCGGCGGCGGTGAGGTAGAGCTGGTTGATGTCGCGGGTCGGGGTGTCGGGGTGGATCATGACGTTGATGCTTTGCCCCTGATCGATGTATTTCTGCCGTTGCGCCGCCTGCTGGATGACCGCCAGTTGGCTGATTTCGGAGAAGGTTTTGTAGATTTCTTTTTCTTCGTCGGAAAGGGCAGCAAGGTGTTGCACGGAGCCATCGTTCAGCAGGATGCTTTCCCAGGTTTTTTCGGTGTTCAGGCCTTTTTCTTCAAGGAGTTCGACGAGGAAGGGGTTTTTGTAGGTGGTTTTGATTTTGGCAAGGTCTTTGACGTGGTAGTTGGATTTGAAGGGTTCGACGGAGGGTGAGACGCTGCCGAGGATGAAGCTGCTGGATTTGGTCGGGGCGATGCTCATCAGGGTGGTGTTGCGGCGGCCATAGCCGGTGAGGATTTCCGGTTCGCCGAATTCGGCGGCGAGTTTTTTCGAGGCGGCGAGGGTTTTTTCTTGCAGCAGGCGGAAGATTTCGTTGTTTTTCTGCATGGCGGCGAAGCTATCGAAGGCGATACGCTGCGATTGCAGGTAGCTGTGCCAGCCGAGGACGCCTAGGCCGAGGGCGCGGTGGCGTTTGGCGAAGCGGTGCGCGCGGTCAAGGAAGGGGATGTCCGCGCTTTTGGTGATGAATTCGCTCATCACGGCGTCAAGGAAGCAGGTGAGGGTTTCGACAGCGTCGGTGTTTTTCCATTCTTCGTAGTGCAGCAGGTTCATGGAGGAGAGGCAGCAGACGAAGCTTTCTTCGTCGCTGGCCGGCAGCATGATTTCGGTGCAGAGGTTGGAGGCGTAGATGGGCAGGTTGAGCGCCTGGTAAACATCGGGGCGACCGACGTTGGCGTTGTCTTTGAAGAAGAGGTAGGGGATGCCGGTTTCGGCTTTGCGTTGCAAGACTTTCGCCCAGATGCGGCGTTTGTTGGCATCACCCGCTTTCATGTCTTCGAGCCACTGGTTGCTGATGCAGACGCCGTAGTACATGAGCTGGATGGGGTTGCCTTCGGTGTGGATGTCCAGCCATTCGTCGATGTCGCCGTGGTCGATGTCGATGTAGCCCGCGAACTGGCCTTTGCGTGAGGTGCCTTGCGAGATGACGTCGATGATGGTGTCGAAGAGTTTGCTGAAGTTGAAGGAGCCGTCCGATTTGCCGTTGTTGCTGATGGCGCTGCCGCGCGGGCGGATGTCGCCGAAGTAGGCGCTGGTGCCGCCGCCGATTTTGCTCATCATGCCGACTTCGGCGGTGGTGCGCATGATGTCGTAGATGGAGTCGCCGATGTAGCTGCCGAAGCAGGAGATGGGCAGGCCACGGCTGAGGCCGAAGTTTGACCACACCGGCGAGGAGAGGGAGTAGTAACCGCGCGCCATGTAGTGATGGAAGCGGTCGGCAAAGGTGGGGTCATTGAGGATTTTGCCGGCGTGGTTGGCGATGGCGCGGATGCGGTTTTCGGGCGTGGTGCCGTCAAGCAGGTAGCCGCGTTCTAGAAAGAGGCGGCTGTCTTCGTTCAGCCAGGCGAAATCGGAGCGGGAGGCAGCGGTGCTGTTGGTAGCGGTCATGGGGGTCCTTGTTGTGTTTTCCTTGGGATAGATGCAGGCGAAGCGGGTTCGTAGCCCGCCTCGTGATTGTTCGGGTGGGCGGTGATTTTGTATCAATCCTCTTGTTCACGGCGAAATGCCGTCAAGCGGCGAGATGGCCGGGTTTTGTCGCTATCGCGATTTGCCCGGCCCCTCCTCACAGGGGAGGGGTTTTTTAGTGTCTCAGGGGGGATGTCAGAAGAGGTCGTCGGCGGTGATTTGTTTGGTCTTCTTGCTGTAATCGGTACTGCGTTTGTAGAAGAAGTCGCTTTCTTTGCCGGAGAGGATTTCGATGTCGAACCACTCGGTTTCGCGCAGTTTGCGCGCATCCACGAGGTAGGGCGCGTTGATGCCGAGGATGCTGAGCGAGTTGTTGTAGCGGTTGACGATGTAGTTTTCCACGGTGTCGCGGGTGATGAAGCTGAGGTCGCCTTCTTCAAACATCCAGTCGAGGATGCCGCGCTCGGCTTCAAGTGCCTGATCGGCCAGCGCTTTCAGCTCGTCATAGAAGTCGGGGGTGAAGAGGCGCGGGTGTTCTTCTTTGATGATGCCATAGAGGGCGATGCCGAAGCGGCCGTGGATTTCTTCTTCTTTGGAGGTGGCTTCGACGGCGTTGGAAATGCCCTTGAAGAGGTTGCGGTGTTTGTTGAACGACATGATGACGAGGAACTGCCCGAAGAGGGAGATGTGCTCAACGAAGAGCGAGAACATCACCAGCGAGAGGACGAAGCGCTCGCGGCCGATGTCTTTGTCGCGCATGAAGTCTTCCATATATTCGATGCGCCGCATCAGGGCGGGGATTTGTTTGATCTGGGTGAACATTTCGTTCATGCCGAGTTTTTCGAGGAGGAAGGAGTAGGCGTCTTTGTGGCGCACTTCGCTTTCGGCAAAGGTGCCGCCGACGTCGTCGATTTCCGGTTTGGGGAAGTAGCGGTAGAGGTCGCCCCAGAAGCGCTTGACGCTGACTTCGACTTGCGAGATGGCCAGCATGGCGCGGGTGAGGACGCTGCGCTCGCGGTCGTTGATAACGGTGCGGTAGTCCTGAATGTCGCCGGTGAAGTTGAATTCGGTGTGCAGCCAGTAGGAGTGGCGGATGGCGTCTTTGAATTCGAGCAGTTCCGGGTATTCGTAGGGTTTGATTTCCAGGCGTTTTTCGAAGAGGTTGCGGGGTTTCATGGGGCTTCCTGAATGGGGTGGGCATAAGGGTTCGCGCGGGCGCGAGTGTGCGGCATTGTAGGGAGATTTTTCCGGATGGAAATCTTGACAAAATGCGGGGCAGCTTAGTCGGCTGAAATGGCGGAATTTTTTATCTGCCCCCAAATATAGCGTGTTTCTTGTCGTGGCAGCACTATATGTTGTGCTTTGCTGGTTCCGCTCGAAAAAAGGCAGCGGGTTTATCGGGCGGGGCTATCGGTAATGGTGCCGCTTTCTCCGGCATACGCATCGTCCGGACGAAGTCGCCGTTGCCATGGCTGAACCGATAACCGGCTATGCCGGATTATTTTCTATCTTCATATCCGTATGGATAGTTTTTCTTCTTTTTGGCGTTAGTTGCCGTACGCGGCGGTGTGTATATATCATGTTTAAGAACAATAGATTATGAAATTCTCCTGACTTATTTTCATGATTGGCACGTTACCGGCAATAAGGTAGGTGCAGATAAATGCCGAAGGAACTACATCCGGAGCCGTGAAAGCGGGTTCGAATCCCGCCGCTGCTTGCGGGCAGCGGGTGAAAGGGCAGCCGCACGGCAAGCGGTTTCTTCACTTTTGTTATCTGCACGCGCCGGATGCGCGGGAATGTACAGTGTCGCGGGTTCGAGTCCCGCCCCGTGGTTCGCTGCGGGTAGCTCAGTCGGGTAGAGCAGCCATTCCCGGTATTCGCCGGCGCAGCGCTATGCCTTGCGGCGTAGCGCAGGGCAGTCAAATGCCGAAGGAATTACAGCCTCCAACGCTCGTGGTCGCGGGTTCGAATCCCGCCCCTGCCGTCAGCAATATCAATGGCAGGGTAGCTCAGCGGTAGAGCACGTAACGATTTCTTCACCCCTCGTTGACTGTCCTGCGCTGCGTCGCGCGGTGCAGCGCAGAGCGGACAAATGCCGAAGGAATTACGGTTTTTCGGAAACCGAGGTCGCGGGTTCGAATCCCGTCCCTGCCGCCAGCGATGGCAGGGTAGCTCAGCGGATAGAGCGCGTAACAATTTCTTCCCCCTCGTTGTCCGCTCTGCGTTGCGCCGCTGTGGCTTGGCGGGTTACCTGACCGTTTCGTATGCAGGATTGCCCGTTGTGGGCATCCGGCAACCCGCAGGATCACGCTGCCGTGCAGCACGGCGCATCTGGCGAATGCCGGCAGGACTACATCCTGAAAACCGATGTCCTGCCCCGACTCGTCGCCATCAACATTTAAGAGGACAAGTACCATGGCCAATTTCAAACTGTTTCAATCGCACAAACAAAAACAAACTGCCACTGATACCTATAACGAAGCGGGCGGCCGCGCCTACACGCAAACGCCGGCGCAGCAACTGGCGCAGCTCGCCGCCACCGGCTGCCTGAACAGCACCTACTACGCGAGCGCGGAAATGCAGCTGGCGCAAGTGCTCGACCTCGCCCGCGCCGTTTCCCCCGAATTTCTCGCCAAAACCGCAATTTACGCCCGCGAGCGCGGCTACATGAAAGACATGCCCGCGCTGCTTTTGGCGGTGCTGGCGGCGCGCGATGTGGCGCTGTGCGCGGCGGTGTTCGACCGCGTCATCGACAGCGGCAAAATGCTGCGCAACTTCGCGCAAATCGTGCGCAGCGGCGTCGCCGGGCGCAAATCCTTCGGCACCCGCCCGAAAAAACTCATCCAAAACTGGCTGAACCGCGCTAGCGAACAGCAACTGCTCAACGCCGCCATCGGCAACAACTCCTCGCTGGCAGACGTGGTGAAAATGGTGCATCCGCAGCCGCATGACGCCTGGCGTGCCGCCTGGTTTGCCTGGCTCATCGGCAAACCCTACGCCGCCGCCGCCCTGCCGCCGCTGACCGCTGCCTTTGAAACCTACAAACGCGAACGGTGCGGCGCGCTGCCGCCGGTGCCCTTCCAGATGCTGACCGCGCTCGATCTCGGCTGCGGCGCCTGGACACAAATCGCGGCGGACGGCTCCTGGCAGCAAGTGCGGCAGAACCTCAACACCTTCGCGCGCCACGGTGTCTTCGGCAAAGACAAACACATCCGCCGCGTCGCCGCCAAACTGCGCGACCCGGCCGCCATCCGCCGCGCCCGCGTCATGCCGTACCAACTGCTGACCACCTGGCAGGCCGCCGGCGACGCCATGCCGGGCGCCATCCGCGACGCCTTGCAGGACGCGATGGAAACCGCCGTGCAAAACGTGCCGCAACTGCCGGGCAACATCGTCGTCTGCCCGGACGTCTCCGGCTCCATGCACAGCCCGGTCAGCGGCTACCGCGCGGGCGGAACGGGAAAAACCCGCTGCATCGACGTCGCCGCGCTCATCGGCGCCGCCGTGCTGCGCCACAACCCGCAGGCGCGCGTCATCCCGTTTGAAATCACCACGGTGAACATCCGCCTCAACCCGCGCGACAGCATCATGACCAACGCCGAAAAACTGGCGGGCATCGGTGGCGGCGGCACCGCGTGCAGCGCGCCGCTTTCCCTGCTCAACCGCGAAAAAGCGCGCGTCGATATGGTCATCCTCGTCTCGGACAACGAATCCTGGGCGGACCAGCATCGCGGCCAGAAAAGCGCGCTGCTCGCCGAATGGGACACCCTGAAACGGCGCTGCCCGCAGGCGAAACTCGTCTGCATCGACATCCAGCCGTACACCGCCGCGCAGACCAAAAACCGCACGGACATCCTCAACATCGGCGGCTTCAGCGACCACGTCTTCAGCCTGCTGGGCGACTTCGCGGCGCAAAACAGCGGCGACGACCACTGGGTGCGCCACATCGAAGCCGTCGAGCTGCTGCGGCAGGCAGCATGACGACAAAACCCTTCCCCCGCTTGCGCGTCCCGCCGCGACGAAAGGGGGCAGTGGCAACATTGCCCCCACAGGCGGGACAACATAAAGTACCCACAGCACAGCAAAAAAGGACAACACTCATGACCCAAAACCACTACACCTTCAGCGTTGACGACGCCCTGCAACAAGCCTTCAACCGCGCCGCCGCACAAAAACACCTCGACCCCGCCGAAGTCCTGCGCGACTTCATGCGCCACTACATCACCCGACAAAACGAAACGGCAGCGCCGAAAGAAATCACCATCGCGGAAGCCCTCGGTGGCTACCATCCCGCCGCAGAAATAGACATCGAATTTGAGCGCGACCCAAAAGCCCCTCCCCCATTGGGGGAGGGGTTGGGGTTGGACAACCCGCGCAGCGACAAAACCCCGTAACTACGCCGCTTGACGCAGCATCGGAAAACAAAAAACTGACGAGAACAAAACCCCCGCAACCATAACATTCGCCTGAAAGGAACCCCATGAAACTCGCCCAAGCCCTTATCGAACGCGCCGACCTGCAACGCAAACTGGCGCAACTTGCCGCCCGCCTGCAACAAAACGCCCAATACCAGGAAGGCGAAGCGCCTGCCGAAGACCCGCAGGATCTGCTCACCGACTACCGCCGCAGTGCGGCGGCGCTGACCCGTCTTATCGTCGCCATCAACCGCGCCAACCACAACGTGACCCTCGCCGACGGTACCACCATGCTGGCGGCGCTGGCCGAGCGCGACCGCTTGAAAGCCGAACACGCCATGCTCGGCAAAGTCGCGGACGCTGCGATGGCGGATCAGTCCCGCTACAGCCGCAGCGAAATCCGCACCCTCGCCGCCGTGGACATCCGTGCCCTGCGTCGTGAAGCGGACGACGTCGCCAAACACTGTCGCGAACTGGATATCCGCATCCAGCAAGCGAACTGGGACAACGACATCGCGGCAGAAGAAGGACAATAAACACCGCAAGGCGGGCTTCAGCCCGCCGTCCAAACAACATGAGAACACACGCGGCATAACCGTTTCAGTAGTGATTCCGGGACGTGGATGTCAAACCCTTAAAAGCAATTGGAGCTGGTAGCGGGCTACCGTAACACCGTACAACGACTGCCCAACATCACTTATCCAGCAGCACAACAGCGACACACACAACGTACCCATACAACCGGACATCGGCCTGAAATCACGAGGGAGGGAGGCGCGGGAAACCGTTACGCCGCATAAACCCGCCAAGCGGGGAAAACCTGCATTCGCGCAGTGCGGGCTTCAACCCGTTAAAAAACAACAAAACCCGGCAATTACACCGCTTGGAGCGTCCCAAACCCACCTTCCATAACAACCGAAAACCCACAAAGAACCCCATGCAAAAATTCATCCTCCTGCGCGGCCACCAGGGCTCCGGCAAAACCACCTTCGCCCACGCGCAAATCGCTGCCTTCCAAAAACAATACCCGAACGCGCACATCGTCCACATCGAAAACGACCTGCTCATGACCGACGAAAACGGTGAATACCGCTTCTCCGGCAAAGCGGTGGACGCCGCACAACGACAAGGTCTCGCCATGATGCAGAAAGCCTGCGAACGCGGCCGCGCCCACCCGCACGAGCACATCCTCATCATCAACTCCAACACCAACCAGAAAGCCGCCGCCTGCATCCACCTGCTGCGCCTCGCGCGCAAACACAAATTCACGACCGAGACCTACCGCCTGCACAACTTCTACCCGAACCAGCACGGCGTGCGCGAAGCCGACGTACTCGCCGCCTACGTCCGCCTGAACCACAACCGCCTGCGTGACGAAGAAGATGTGCCGCCGACAAAACCGATGGACGCCGCCACCGCCGCCTACCTGCGCGGCGGCCACCGCGACTACATCGCGAAAAAATCCGCGCGCTATCCCGCCCTGCGCGTCCTCAAATACGCGCGCAGCGTCTTCTACGAAAACCGCTTTGACGACGCCCTACTGGAAATGCGCGGCATCATCCTGGATGACGACGACAACATCATCGTCCGCCCCTTCAAAAAAGTCTTCAATTACAGCGAACGCACCGCCAAAAACAGCCGTTACCCGCTGCACCTTGCCGACGACCACCCCGTCGAAGCCGTGCAAAAAATCAACGGCTTCCTCGGCTGCTGCACCTATGTGGCGCGCGCGGGCGACACAGGAAACCACAACCATCAAGTGCTCTACTCCACCACCGGCTCGCTGGACAGCCGCTTTGCCGACCTGACGCGCGCGCATTGCCAACCATACGAAGACCTCTTCCGCGCCTACCCCAATCACACCTTCCTCTTTGAAATCACCGACGCCGACGACGTGCACATCATCAAAGAAAGACTGGGCGAAACCCTGATCGGCCTCATCGACGTGGCGACCGGCCGCCAATACAGCGAACGCGAACTGAACGACATCGCCGCCGCTTACAACAAGACACACGAAAAACCGCTGCACCGCCCGCCGCTCCTGGAAAACCTGACCTTCGGCGCACTCAAAGAAAAACTGAAAACTGTCGAACACGAGGGTTACATGGTCTTCGACGGCGAAAGCAAAGCAATGCTCTGCAAACTCAAATCGCCGTATTACCTCATCTCCAAATTCCTGGGACGCAGCAACGAAAAAAACCTCAACCACAAACTGGATAAAAAACACGTGGACGAAGAATACTACCCGCTGATTGACCACCTCAAAGAAAACCGCGAGATCTTCAAGGCGATGGCCGAGTTGGAAAAAATTGCCTACATCCAGGCATACCTGCGGAATAACATTTAGCAAACCGCTTGGCAGTTCGTAGGGCGGGCTTCAGCCCGCCGAGCAAATCAATCACGAACCCTGCACAAAGCAAAAACCCAAAGGACAACCCATGGACACCGGATTCAAAAAGTTTTACGCCAAATCGCTGGAGTTCCGCGAAGCACTGCACCGCAAAATCCCAGAAGTGCCTTATACCGAAGAGACAGAAAAACGCATATTGGCAGCGCTGACTTTACTGGATATAGCGACAGAACATGGCGAAAGCATCCATCTATTGGCCGTCAATAACTGCTATATCTCGGCAACCAGCCTGCTGCGCCTGCAATACGAAGCCACACTAAAAGCAGCATGGATATACTGGGTTGCGAAAGACCACATTATTGACAAATGGCATCAATCTCTGAATGAAGAAAATGTCAATCGTGTCAATAACAGTACACCAACCATTACTGATATTCTGCAAGAACTGTCTATAGGGGTGGGAAAAGGTATCGTACCTAATGAATTACTTGAAAAACTTCGAGAATTCAGACAATTGAATAAAATGTCGAACTCTTATGTTCATAGTGGAATGTTGGCATTTAACAGAAAAAAAGAGGGCTATCCAATTATGGGTATGATTCAAATTATGCAAAGCTCTAATGGCCTGGAAGCGCTATGTTGCATGATAGCTGGCGATATGACGCAGAATAGGGAAATCATGCAACACCTCATCAATCTTCAGAAATCGTATTTAGACTGCTTGCCCATGCAACTATCCGACATTGCCAATACCTTCTATAAAAACTGAAAACGAAAAAGAACCCTATGCAAAAATACATCCTCGCGAAACTTATCTAAATGGCGGGCTGAAGCCCGCCCTACGCCGCTCCCCTTACGACGAAGCTTCCGGAAACACCATGCCCACCACCTTCTTCACCTCCGACCTGCACTTCTCGCACAAAAACATCATGAAATTCTGCCCGCAGTTCCGCTCCTACGCCTCCATCAAAGAAATGGACGCGTCGCTGATTGCCCAATGGAACGCGACCGTCGCGCCGGAAGATACCGTTTATAACCTCGGCGACCTCTCCTTCGCCCGCGACGTCGCGAGCATCGCCCGCCTCCTGCATCAGTTGAACGGCGAACACCACCTCATCCTCGGCAACCACGACGAAGTCATCGGCAAAAACCGCGACTATTTCCTCCACACCGCGAAAGCCGACGGCAGACCGCTGCTCGCCTCCATCGCACAATACCGGCAAATCACCTGCGACGGTTGCAGCCAGCCGCTGATGCTCTTCCATTATCCGATTCAGGAATGGGACGGCTGCGGCAAAGGCCGCTACCACCTCTACGGCCACGTGCACGACCGCCTCGCGCCGCTGCCCGGCCGCCTGCTCAACGTCGGCTACGACCTGCATGGCCGCCTGCTCAAAGCGCACGACATCGAAACCTACCTGCGCGACCTGCCGACCCTCGTCCACCATGACGGGCAAAACACCCTACGCCCGGCAGACGCAAACGACGCCCGCACACAAATCGCCGCCGCCCTGCGCCGCCTGAACGGGTGAAAACCCACGAACACGCCAAGCGGCGGAAATGCCGGGACCACCGGGCGGGGCTTTATGAAAACCTGCGCCGTACGGTCTGTACGGCCTTCGGTTCGCCGCCTTGTCTCATTCCCAATATAGTTAAACATCTAAAAAATCGTAACGGCGTTGCGTCGCCTTGCCGTACTACTTGTACTGTCTGCGGCGACGCGCCTTGTTACGCTTTTTTATCTATTCAACTATATTTCTTGGGATTGGTATTCATGGGGTTCTGCCGTTTCAGTCGAAGACGTGTACGAAAGGCTCTTTCGCGTCCCAGCGGTAGGCGCGCAGGCGATAGCGTTCGCCCATCTGTTTTTTGCAGCGGGTGATGGCGTCGGCGAGGTTTTCGCTGACGACTCGCATGTGGTGGCCGCTGGCGTGGATTACGGTGTAGGGGTCGGCGGCAAGCATGACGTGGCCGGGCAGGTAAAGGAGGTCGCCCCGCGCCAGTTTGCCGAGGTCAACGCGTTTGTGGTGTTCTTGCAGATACATTTCTTGCAGGTCGCTGTCGCGCGGGATGTTGCGTCCGGCGCGGCGGTACGCCCATTGGCTGAGGGCGGAGCAATCGAGCCCGGCGAGACCGCGTCCGCCCCACAGGTAGCTGCGCCCCAGCTGGCTGCGCGCGGCGGTAATGGGGTCGGTGATGTTGTCGGCGGGGGCGGTGTGGCGGCGGTGCAGCCAGCCGCCGCTTTCGAGTTGCAGGTAGTCGCCCGCTTCGGCGGTGATGGTCAGGCAGGCGTCCGGCGGCAGGGCGGTGCGGTAGGGGCTTTTCAGGTCGGGTTCGGCGGTGATGGGGGCGATGGCGGTGGTGATGTGGGTGCAGGCGGGGGCTGCGGTGAGGATTTCGACGGCAGCAAGTGCCACCCAGCCGCTGTATTGGTCGCGCAGGGACTGGGCGTGGAGGTAGTCGCCGCTTTGTGCATAAAGCCGCAGCGGTTCGCCATAGGTGTACTGGCTGAGGCGGGCAGCGGCGGCGTCGGGCGCGGCGTGTACCCAGGTTTCGGGGATGATGACGCGGGCGTAGCCTTGTGCTTCGCCCGCCGGGTAGAGGCGCGGGGTGTGTCCGCTCGCGACTTCTATGTCGTACATTCTTTTTCCTTTGCCGCCGGGCGGCGATTGATACCAATCCCAAGGGATATAGTTGAATGGATAAAAAAGCGTAACAAGGCGCGTCGCCGCAGACAGTACAAGCAGTGCGGCGAGGCGACGCAACGCCGTTACGATTTTTTAGATGTTTGACTATAAAACGGTTTTTGCGGGGCGGGCTTCAGACCGCCGTTAACATTGTTGTGGCGGGCGGCTGCCCGTCCCGCGACGGGTCGTTTTTGGTATTACTGATCGGGATTGTCGCGGATCATGTCCATCACTTTGCCGACCATGTTTTTCGAGCCGATGTAGAGTGGCACGCGCTGGTGCAGGGCAGTAGGCTGGATGTCGAGGATGCGCTGATAGCCGTTGGTGGCGCTGCCGCCCGCCTGTTCGGCGAGAAATGCCATCGGGTTTGCTTCGTAGTTGAGGCGCAGTTTGCCGTTGGGGTAGCTGCTGCCGGAGGGGTACATATAGATGCCGCCTTTCAGCATGTTGCGGTGGAAATCGGCGACGAGCGAGCCGATGTAGCGCGAGGTGTAGGGGCGTTTGGTAGCGCTGTCGAGTTCCTGGCAGTATTTGATGTATTTTTTCACGCCGAGCGGGAATTTGAGGTATTGCCCTTCGTTGATGGAATACATGCTGCCGTCGTCCGGGATGCGGATGTTTTCGTGCGAGAGGCAGAAGATGCCGAGCGAGGGGTCGTAGGTGAAGCCGTTGACGCCGTTGCCGGTGGTGTACACCAGCATGGTGGACGAGCCATAGACGATGTAGCCCGCCGCCACTTGCCGGTTGCCCGGTTGCAGGAAATCTTCGAGGGTCACGGGCGTACCGACGGGGGTGACGCGGCGGTAGATGGAGAAGATGGTGCCGACGGCGACGTTTACATCAATGTTGGACGAGCCGTCGAGCGGGTCGGTGAGGACGACGTATTTGGCGTTCTTGTTCTTCTCGCTCTGGAAGGCGACGAAGTCTTCCTCTTCTTCCGAGGCGAATCCGGCGACGTTGTCGCGCGCCATGAAGGCAGCCTTGATTTTCTGGTGGGCGAAGATGTCGAGCTTTTTCTGCGCTTCGCCCTGCACGTTTTCCGAGCCTGCCTCACCGAGAATGTCGTTGACGAGGCCCGCGCGGTTGATGTCGCGGTGCAGGACTTTGGCGGCAAGACGCAGGGCGGCGAGGATGCCGCTCAATTCGCCCCTGGCCTGCGGGTATTCCGCTTGCCGCATCACGATGAATTCACCCAGACTTTGCATAAAAACCTCTCTATTTCACAAAAAACAACATAAGGTTATTATAACGCCGCCTTGCCGTTAGTCCAATGCCGCGCAAAACGGCTACAATCGCCCACACCCATCCCCAGAAGGAAACACCATGCCCGAAAACATCTGCCCGCAGTGCGGCTGCGATTACGCCTATCACGACGGCACCAACAACGTCTGCCCCGAATGCGCCTTTGAATGGCAGGACGGCGGAGGCGCAGCAAGCACCGCCGCCGATGAACAAGTGCTGGACGCTAACGGTGCACCGCTCGCCGACGGCGACACCGTCGTCCTCATCAAGGCGCTCAAACCCAAAGGCAGCAGCCAAAGCATCAAGCAGGGCACCAAAGTGAAAAACATCCGCGTCATCCCCGGCGCCGACCACAACATCGACTGCAAAATCGACGGCTTCGGCGGCATGATGCTCAAATCCGCATTCGTGAAAAAGGCCTGAACCATGACCACCCCGCTCTACCCGCAGGCGACCACCGCCGCCGAAATCACCGCCAACCTCGCCCACATCCACGCCCGCATTGCCGCCGCCTGCGCCGCCTGCGGTCGCGATCCGGCCAGCGTGCGCCTGCTGCCCGTCAGCAAAACCGTGCCCACCGAACGCCTGCACTACGCCTACGACGCGGGCATCCGCCTGCTCGGTGAAAACAAAGTGCAGGAAGCCTACGACAAATGGCAGGCACTCACGGCGTTAGACGGCCTCAACTGGGCCGTCATCGGCCACCTGCAAAGCAATAAAGTCAAATACGTCGCCCGCTTCGCCGCCGAATTTCAGGCGCTGGACAGCCTCGACATCGCCGAAAACCTCGACCGCCGCCTGCAACAAGAAGGGCGCAGTCTGGATGTCTTCGTGCAGGTTAACACCTCGGACGAACCGCAAAAATACGGCATCACTCCGGACGAAGCGGAAGCCTTTATCCGCGCCCTGCCGCAATACAGCAGCCTGCGCCTGCGCGGCCTCATGACCCTCGCCCTCTTTTCCGACGACAAGGACGCGGTGCGCCGCTGCTTTATCCGCCTGCGCGAACTGCGCGATGGCCTGCAACAACAAAACCCCGCCGTCGCCGAACTTTCCATGGGCATGTCCGGCGACTTTGAACTGGCCATCGCCGAAGGCGCGACCACCGTGCGCGTCGGCCAGGCTATCTTCGGCGCACGCCGTACCCCGGATAGCGAATACTGGCCGGGACTCGCGCCGGAAAAACCTGCTGACACACAACCATGAGTGCTGCAAAACCCATTCACCAATACCTGCTGCAAGAAGGTTTCCGGCACATCGGCAGAAACGGCTACTGGCGCTTCATGCGGGACAAACCCGTGGTCCGGATCGTCCAAATTGACGAACAGGAGATTCGGGGCGAAGGCGTCTTTGCCATCCATCTTTACCTCGGCTTCCCCGACGACAGCATGATGAACGACATGGCCAATGTCCTTTGCCGCGATGGGCTGCTGCGCCCGCAAACCGCCGATGCCGCCGACGTTCCGTTGCATTGCTATCCGGCCGCCTGCCCCGAACGGGCCTTGCCTCTGCTGCAAGAACACATGTGGCAGTGGTTCGACGTCATGACCGACGCAGACATCATGCTCGATCTGATTGACTACTACGCGGGAAAGCGCCTGGCACCGCCCGACCCTTTCGCCTACCTGCCTGCCTATCTCGCGCAGAAAAACATCGCCATCGGGGAATGCGGTGCCACCCTGCACCAACAAGTGCTGTACCTGCTCTTCGCCGGACAATATGCTGCGGCCGAACACCTGCTGCTGACCAACGGCACCATCAACAGACAGTATAAAAAATGGAATCCGGACGGCTATCGGCTGCTTCTTGACAGCGCACAGCGGCATACCATCATCGTGCCGAAAGCCCACATGGCGTGGCTGGAAAAGAAAAAACTTGCTACAGACCGTACATGGTGAACCCGCCCATTCCTCCATCCTGCAACAAACCACCCGGAATACCGCCCAATGAGCAACCTCATTCCTGATTATGCCGCCCGCAACCCGCTGCCGCTGGACGTCATCAGCATCCAGTCACAAGTCGTCTATGGCACTGTCGGCAATAACGCCGCCCTGCCGACACTCGCCGCGCACGGCTTGCGTGCCGCTGCCGTGCCGACCGTCCTTTTCTCCAACACCCCGCACTACGACACCATCCACGGCGGTGCCATCCCCGCCGACTGGTTCGCGGGCTACCTCGCCGATCTCGATCGTCGCCGCGCGCTGGCAAGCACCCGCGCCGTCATCCTCGGCTACCTCGGTAGCACCGAACAGGCAATGCTGCTTGCCGACTGGCTCGACGCCCTGAAAGCGCGCGCCCTTGCCATCCACATCGGCATCGACCCCGTTTTGGGCGACGACAACTGCGGCCTCTACGTCCGCCCCGAACTCGCCGCCTGCTACCGCGAACGCCTCGCCGCCTGCGCCGACCTCATCACCCCGAACCACTACGAACTCGGCTACCTGAGCGGCACCGCCCCACAGCATGAGGCGGAAACCGTCGCCGCTGCGCGCAGCCTGCTCGGCGCACGGCTGCATACCGTCGTCGTTACCAGCAGCCCCGGCAGCGATAGCGACCACATCGCCAACCTGATCGTCACTCGTGATAACGTCGCCACCACCCGCCACCCGCGCATTGCCAGCGACGTCAAAGGCACCGGCGACGCCTTCCACGCTGCGCTCACTGCCGCCCTGCTCACCGGCAAATCGCTGCAAGACGCCGTACAGCAGGCGGGTAACTGGGTGGTTACCGCCCTGCGCCACACCGCCGCCACGAACAGTGGTGAACTGCGCTTCCCGCCGCAAGCGGCGCGGGCATAACGCCGTACAGCAGGCGGGCGACCGGGTGGTTACCGCCCTGCGCCACACCGCCGCCACGAACAGTGGTGAACTGCGCTTCCCGCCGCAGGCGGTGCGGGCATAAAAATCCGGCGCAAAGCGCCGGATTTTTTGTACTTGGCGGGCTGCAGGAACCCGGTGTTCATCCTGCCCGGCGGTCGTCATCCATTTTCCTCTTCCGCGTCTTTGCCCGGTGCGGGGGCGATGTAGCTGACGATGAGCAGCAGGATGCCGACGCCGATGAAGCTGACGATGCGGGCGATGCCGCCGGTGTCCGCCAGTTCGACGAGGAAGAGTTTGACGACGACGATGCCGATGAGGGTCGCGCCCGCGAGCCACAGGCTGCGGCGGCGCTGATTGTGGCCGCGCAGCATCAGGGCGATGGCGCATATGCTCCATACCAGCGACAGGGTCGCTTGCACGCCGAAGGAAGCGAGCAGGGCGTGCGCGTCCCACGGTACGCCGAGGTAGTGGTGCCAGATGCGCAGGATATCGAGGCTGATGATGAGCCACAGGGTAAAGCCGAGGAGCAGGTTTTTTTGTTTTTCCCAGCCTGACGCCACGGCGGCACTATGAGCGGCTTCTCCCAGCGGGATGCAGGTCTGCCACCAGCGCCAGAGGATGTAGAGCGCGACAAGGCTGATGAGTTCGAGCGGGTTGAGCACGGGCAGGTAGGGGAAGGGCGCGGCGTTGCCGTCGTGGCTGAGGTTGTACCAGGCGAGGATGAGCAGGGTGAGGCCGCAGGCGAGGTTCGCCGGATGGTGGTAGGCGACGGGGTAGCGGCGCGTTTTTTCTTGCACGGCGGGCAGGGTGGTGAGCCAGAGGATGGCAAGCGGCGTGGCGAGCAGCAGCGGCAGTTGCCAGATGCTGTCCGGCGCGAGGCTGGTAACGCCGAAAAGGTGGCCGAGGCGGAGGCCAGCCAGTATGAAGAGGTTGACGCCGCCAAAGTGGGCCGCAGCGCGGTGGCGCTGGATGACGGGGTCGCTGCTCGCTTCGTAGCGCGCGAGCAGGATGAGGTGCAGCACGGCTGCGGCGGCGATGGCGATAAACCAGCTGCCGGGGTTGGCCTGCGTTATTGGGTATTGGTCGAGCAGCAGGGCGAAGATGGTGAGCGGCAGGTAGGCCAGTGTGCTTTGTGCCGCCTGACGCCAGCGCAGGTATCCGGCGATGGTGAGGATGGCAATGGTGAGGTTGACCGCCCAGGTAGCACGGGCAGGCGCAAGGGCGGCAAGCAATGGTGCGGTGTAGGCTACCCAGATGAGGGCGCCGCTGCTGGCGGTGAGCAGCAGCCAGCCGCTTTGGTCGCGCAGGGTGTCGGCGGTGTCGCGGCGTTGTTGCAGCCAAGCGGTGGCGAGGGTGAAGAGCGCAGTGACGGTGAGCGGCACGTTTTCTCCGGCGGCGAGGGTCAGGGCAAGAAGGGCACTACATGCCACCATGAGGGTAACGAGTCTGCCATAGACGCGTCCCGCCGGATGGCTGTCGCCGCGTTCTTCTTCGCAGTAGAGCTGCTGGATGAGGGCGAGCAGGGCGGCAGTCGTGGCAATGAGGACGGCGGCCCAGGCGGGTGGCAGGATACTGAGTGGCAGGACGAGGGCGGCAGCGTAGGTGAGAATGGCGAAGAGGCGCTGGACGGCAGTGTCAGCCGGGTTGTTGGCATCACCGGGATAGTTCCACCAGCTGAGGATGTTGGCGGCGCCGCTCGCGATGATGATGAGGGTGGTGTGGATGGGGCCGCTGATGAGGGTTTCGGCGTAAGGGGTGATGCGGTATTCGCCCAGCAGCAGGATGAGGGCGATGGCACCGATGTGGATGGTGAATGCGGTGTGGCTGAGAGCGCGGATGCCGCTGCGCATGCCGATGTGGTAGGCAATGGCGGCTTCGATGAGCCACACGGCAAGCGCCCAGCTTGTCGGCAGGAGGAGGAGCGGCAGGGCAAGGATGGCGACGGCAACGGTGATGATGTGGATGAGGAGTTCGGGCGGTTCACCCCCGTCGCGGTTACGGGCGTGATGCCACCAACCGAGGATGTTCAGGCTGCCGCAGAGGGCAATGGTCAGGGTGATGGGGATGGATCCGGTGAGCAGGGTCGCGCCGCTTGGCGTGAAGTGGTAGGCACCGCCAAAGAGCAAGCCGATGACGCCGCCAAGGTAGGGGATGCTGGCGCTGTGGCGGAGGGTATTGTGTCCGCAGTAGAGGGCGAGGTTGTAGAGGAAGGTACCTTCGATGAGCCACACGGTATTGGCCCAGGCAGCAGGCAACAGCAGGTGCGGCAAGGCCATTGCGGTGCCGAGGGTGAGGACGGCGCAAGTGGCGGTGAGGTTTTTTTCCCAGTCGGCGCTGTCTTCGCTGCGGTTGCGCCACCAGGCGAGCTGGATGGTGATGCCGCCGAGCAGGGCGAGGATGGTTGGGTGCAGCGGGCCGGTAAGTTCCGGGTCGCCACCGCTCAGGCGGTACTGGCCGCAAAGGATGATAACGGCGAGGAGGTAGAGGAGGAGCGCGCCCAAGCGGGTGATGGGGCTGCGGGTGCCGTGCGCGAGGGTGTACACCAGCGCGGCCTGGATGGCCCAGCTGCTGACGGTCCAGTGTGGGTCGAGCGCGAGCGGGATAGCCGTGGTCGCGAAGAGGGCAGCGAGGATGGCGATGGCGCTGGCGAGGGTGTGCAGGCGGGCGTCGCTGCCGCGCACATAGAGGGCACAGACGGTGTACCACGCGGCGAAGGCCAGCGCCGAGATGGCGGCGCCGTACTGTGCCCAGGTCACGAGGTGGTATTGCAGGGTGTAGAAGCCGAGCGCCGAGGCGATGAGCAGGGCGCTGTCAAGGACACCGATACGCTGCATGCCGCTCAGGTAGTAGCTGAACATGGTGTGCAGGCTGGCGTTGTTGTCGAGGGTCGGCGGGTCGGCATCGTCGATGCGGTGGCGGGCGTAGAGCCAGACGATGAGGGTGTAGAGGACGAGGTGGTAGATGAGAAAGGGTTGCACCGCGAGGTAGTCGCTGTGTTGGTAGTAGCGGCTGCCCCAGGCACCGGCGATGAAGGCGGTGCCGATGAAGCCGATGAGGTTGAGCGAGCGCCAGGCTTTGTAGCGGGCGATGAAGGCGACGCCGCTGTTGAGCAGGGCAAGGTAGCTGAAAAGGCCGATGTAGTTGTTGCTGCCGCTGGAGGTGAGGATGGGCGCGGCGAGACCGCCGATCAGGGCGATTTGCGCGAGGATGAGGGCGTCTTGCAGCACGGCGAGGGCGACGAGCAGGCCGGTGGTCGCCACCATGAGGATGAAGGCGAAGGTCGGCGGGATGAGGCCGTGCAGTTTGAGGGCGGCGAGGGTGGTGAGGTAGAGGATGGCGAGCGATGCGCCTTGTACGGCGAGGGCGTAGTAGCGGCGTTTGTTGCGCAGGCGCCAGCCGACAAAGCCGAGGACGATGGCGGTCGCGGCGACGGCGCAGTAGCGCAGCGGGATGGAAATGTGGATGCGCGCCGAGGCGTAGCGCAGGAGGAAGGCGAGGCCGAGGAAGAGGATGGCGATGCCGGTTTTCAGCAGCAGGTTTTCACTGAGCCAGGCGGCGAGGGGGTTGGGTTCGTTGGCGGCGTCGTTGTTGTCAGCGGGGGCAGCAGGACGGGGAGCCGGTTCGCTGTAGTTGATGGCGGGTTGTGCGGGGCGGTAGTAAGTGTCGCCGGCCGCCGTCTCGCTGTGATGGATGGCCGGTTGGGTGGCGGGTTTGGGGCAGGGCTTGGCGGGGGCGGCGGGCGGTTCGGGTGATTGCGGCGGGGCAGCGTCCGCATCGGGCAGGTCGTAGGCCCAAGCGTCGTCTGCTTTTTCGCCGGGTGCGGGCAGCGGCGTGTGAATGTAGCGGCGGATATCGCCCAGCGGCGGGGTCGGCGTGGCCGCTGGCGGGGACGCGGCGAGGCGGGCAAGACGGGTTTCGATGGCGCGCACATCGCCCTGCATGGCGGCGATTTGCTGTTGCAGCGTGCCGAGTGCGTCGCGCAAGGCGGCGGCATCGTCGCCCGTGTCATGACCCGCAGAGGCGGGGGGCGGATGAGGCGTGCTGTCGCCCGCAGCGTCGCCATAGCCGTAGTACGCGCGGGGCCGGGGCGGCGCGCTGTCGTTGCCGTCATCCTCTGTGCTTTGCGCCGCATTGCTGCGCGCGATCAGCCAGCAGAAGCCGAAAATCAGGCCGAGGACGGTCAGCATCCCTTCGGTGCCGAAGGCAAAATCCAGGACAATACACGCCGGCAGGATGATGACGAAATAGAGGAGGGCAGCGGCACAACCGTTCATGTCAGGCTCTCCGGGCGGTAGTGAGCTTGCCGCCGAGGACGATGGCGGCGAGGACGAGGATGACGTTCAGCGCCATCAGGGCAATATCACCCGCGCCGAGATTGCTGCGCAGCTGGGCGAGCATCGTCGGCAGCATCACGCCGTGCATCTGGCGCAATGTGTCGATGCCGACATACCACACCGTCTCGCCAACGAAGCGGGCGAAATTGAGCAGATAGGCCAGCGGCAGGGCAAAGAGCGCAAACGGCCACAGGCGCGGCGACGCCATGCGCGCGGCGGCAGCGGCGGCGGCAAAAGCAGGCAGGGGATAGAGCCACGGGGCGTAAAGGGCGAGCGGGGTCGGTGGCAGGAAAAGCAGGCAGGCAAGCGCGAGATAGACGGCGGCGAAGACGGCAAGGGCTTTGAACATGACGGGTTCCCGTGAATGGTTGGCGCTATGGTAATGCAAAAAAGGACGGCGCTGCCGTCCTTTTCGTGATGGGGTCATGCCGCTTGACATGGCTTCCCGTCATGCGCAAACACCAGCCGGGAATCCTGCCGCAAGGCGGGCAACCATTGCAGCGTGTCGCGTGCTATCCGATTAAAAACAACAAGGAGAAACAGTCGGAATCCGTGGCATCCCGAACGGTTCCGGATCTGGTTAATTTAGAGAAAACTGTAAAACCGCAATCAGGTGATAATCGCTGCCATCCGGTAGCGCTAATCCGGCATTCTGGTGATGCCTTCATTGTTTTTGATGACAGCGGTGAATGATGAATCAGGTGCTGACGGGAGCATAACCCGCCGTCCTGAAAGGATTCGTTTAGGGGAAAAGAGAAATCACTATGTGACAGAATTAAAAAAGCACCACTTAATTTTATTAAGTGGTGCCCAGAAGAGGACTCGAACCTCCAAGGGATTGCTCCCACTAGGACCTGAA
>ERZ772766.141-NODE-141-length-41817-cov-6.641947_pt1 | contig 41817 bp, 37 predicted proteins | sample MGYA00511379_ERZ772766 | MGnify/ENA primary metagenome ERZ772766 (study PRJEB29015, sample SAMEA2737895) | human oral metagenome | biome: human oral; feature: human-associated habitat; material: dental | place: China | collected 2116 ... | reverse complement strand
TAGCACAACAGATTCTGGTCCTGTTTGTTAAGGTTCGAGTCCTTATGAGACAACAGAGAGAGGAGCGATAGCTCCTCTTTTTTTGTATATGCCTGGGGGATAAGCTTATTCTCCACCTCGATTCAGAGGTGGGCAGAATGTGCTTGAGCTGTGCTTTCGACTTGGTGTGTAAAATGATAAGCAAGACCATATGCCAAGCCGGAGTACTATATGAAAATATAGGTTAACTTTGTGGTAGGGACACCGACTTGCTGTCGGTACTCGGGTGGTAGACCTCCAAACTTTAGGATGGAAGTCCCACCCCTCATTTGACAACGGTAGATAGGCTGAGCCAAGAGGACCCAGTCAATAGAATAATACAGAGTTATGTCTGAAACTAAAAAGGCGATAAGCCAAGATCGTAAGCGAACGAATATCCTTCATGATCAGGAGCTTGCTCTCATCGCCTATCTCGTAGAGCGTATGCCTCGCTGGGTGACGTCTAATATGCTTACCTCGCTGGGACTTTGCGGCAATCTACTTGTAGCACTGCTCATGTGCTTAGCCACGGTCTGGGGCTCTTGGCTCCTGCTATTCACTCCCATCGCTTTCTTCGTCAACTGGTTCGGCGACTCACTTGATGGCCGTCTTGCTTACTACCGTAAGAAGCCCCGTAAGTGGTTTGGCTTCTGCTTGGATATCGTAGTTGACTGGATCGGTATCGTAGCTATCGGCTTGGGCTATTATGCCTATGTACAGCCAGAATGGAAGGTCGTTGGGTTCATCTTTGTCGTCCTCTACGGTGCAGAGATGATCATCTCACAGCTCCGCTATAAGGTCACCGATAAGTATTCGATTGACTCGGGCATTCTCGGTCCGACGGAGGTCCGTATCATCTTAGCTTTGCTCTTCTGTTCGGAATTCTTCTTCCCTGGGAGCATGCAGTGGTTCGGTCTCATGATCTCGATTATCCTCCTCTTCTCCTTTATTTCAGACTTTCGTAAGCTCCTCGCTGCAGCAGATGAGCGCGACATCGCCCTTCGTCGCGAGCAGCAGCAGGCTTCCAACTAAGGTCATTCTTCCCCTTGCTCCAGCGCCTCCGACGTCTTGTCCTGAACTTTACCCAAGCCCAGATATCCGCTGGAGCTGGCTCTGTTGTGGACTATGGTCTGATGATCCTTGGCGTCGAGGTCTTCGGATGGGAACTCTTCTGGGCACTCGCTTGTGGTGGGGTAGTGGGGGCAGTCGTTAACTTCTCCCTCAACCGCTATTGGACCTTCCGAGATAAGAGGGTAGCTTATGATAGTGGTCTTGGTGGTCAGATCCTGAAGTTCGCTACGACTGTAGCAGGTAGTATCCTCCTAAAGTATCTTGGCACGTACGCTCTTGAGCACTATGCTGGGATCGACTATAAGATAGGGAAGCTCATCAGTGACCTCTTTGTCTCCGTACTCTTCAATTATACGCTACAGCGCTTTTGGGTCTTCCGTAAGCAGAAGCCCTAAGCGCTTTATTTATGTCTCTCAATGGCTACAATCACCTTCCAGCCCTCAAGATATTTACTGGGCCTTGCTCTGTGCTGCACTCTTAGCTTTGATGCTTTCTCTGCATCACAGGCGAGTAAGACTAACAAGAAGACAGAGCCACGACAAGAGGCCCTCCTTGTCTTCCGAGGTATCGATCCTACAGCACAGCAGCGCTGGGTCGATAGCGTCTATAAGAGCCTCGACTTAGAAGGGCGTGTGGGGCAGTTGATCATGCCGATTATCTACCCACGTCCAGAGGACAAGTCTGCTTTGCTGAAGCGCATGAAGCAGGAGAAGTGGGGTGGGATACTCTTCCAGAAGGGTTTCCTTGCCGATCAGCGAGACTTGACACAGACTCTGCAAGAGGCTAGTACTGTGCCCATGCTCATTGCTCTCGATGGGGAGTGGGGGCTCTATATGCGTCTCAAGGATGCACCACGCTATCCTCGTAGTAAGGGGCTGGGTATCAAGGGAGATATGGAGCTCATCAAAGCCTATGGTGCTGAGGTCGCTCGTCAGTGCCAGCTGATGGGAATTCACATCAACTTCGCTCCCGTGGTGGATGTGAACATCAATCCGAAGAATCCCGTCATCGGTACGCGTAGCTTTGGCGATAGCCCTGAGCTCGTCGCTCGCTGTGCTGTTGCCTATGGCCAGGGGCTCGAAGAGGGCGGTGTCCTCTCTGTTGCTAAGCACTTCCCTGGGCATGGTGACACCTCCGAAGACTCCCACAAGACACTTCCTACGGTATCGGCTTCACGTGAGCGTATGCAGCGTGTCGAGCTCTATCCCTTCCGTGCCTATCGTGATGCGGGACTGGGTGGCGTGATGACTGCCCACCTGCGTGTGCCGGCCTATGATGCCACGGGACGCGCTGCCTCGCTTAGCCGTAAGATCACGACGGATCTCCTACGCCGCGACATGGGCTTCAAGGGACTTATCATCACGGATGCTCTGGAGATGCGCGGTGCTCAGGCTAATGGCGTGAGCTCAGTAGCAGTCGAAGCCCTGAAAGCTGGTAATGATATCCTCCTCGGCCCTTCACAGCCCTTGGAGGCACGCAATGCGATCATCCAAGCACTTCGCTCTGGTGAGGTGAGTGAAGCTGAAGTAGAAGAGAAGTGCCGTCGCATCTTGGCCTTCAAGTATGCTCTGATCATCAAGAAGAAGTCGCCCGAAGCCTCTGCAGCTGAGGTCAAGAGGCAGATCTGGACTCCCGAAGAAGCTGCACTTCGCAGCCGCCTCTGGCAGGCTAATGTATCGGCCGGTGAAGGGGAAGACCCCACGGCAAAGACTAAGGCTATTCAGTCTACCTCGAAGACTCGTCGCTAAACCATACGTCTATGCGCTCCCGTCCTCTCCTTGCCCTCCTCTCGCTTCTTCCGCTGAGTGCTCTCTATGGGCAGACGCCTCAGCTGCCTGATAGTCTGCAGGTAGATAGCCTGCCAGTCACTACGGAGCACATCCTTGCTCCCGAATCTGTCTCCCCCAAAGCCTTGGCTCGTATGGATAGCTTAGCAGAGGCTGGCCTTCGTATGGGAGCTTATCCGGGATGTCAGATCTTTGCCTTCTACCAAGGTGAGGTGCTTGTGAACAAAGCCTATGGTTCGCTTACGGGCCTCAAGGGGCGACAAGGGGAGCCTGCTACGCCACAGAGTATCTATGACCTCGCTTCTATCACGAAGGCTGCTGCTACGACACCTGCTCTGATGCTCCTCGTCGGGGAGAAGAAGATCAATCTCAATTCTCCACTGCTGAGCTACCTCCCAGAGACCAAGGAGACCCTGCTTGGGATGGTCACTATCCGCCAGCTCCTCCTCCATCAGTCTGGGCTACCAGCCGGGATCAACTTCTACACCGATCTTATTGATGATACGAGCTATGAGGGCTCGCTCATACGCTATAAGTCCTTTGCCGGTGGTGTGCCTCTCGTAGGGAAGGCTTGGGGTAACCCGAACTTCCGCTTCCTCGATAAGTACATCTCCGATAAGGCGACCGAAGAGCATACCCTGCGCTTTGGCTCAAAGAAGTATCTATCGCCGTCCTTCAAGACACGGATGATGGAGCGCCTCCTCTCGGCTCGTGTCTCATCGGATAAGAGCTACCGCTATAGCGATCTGAACTTCATCCTTCTCCAGCAAGTTATCGAGCGTGTCTCTGGTGAGCCCTTAGATGAGTTCGTCACGAAGCATATCTATCGCCCCATCCAAGCACGTCTGTACTTCAATCCCTTGGAGCGTGGCGTAAAGATCCAGCAGATCGCACCCGCCCAGCATGACACCTTCCTGCGTGGAGAGATCCTGCGTGGTACGGTCGATGATGAAGCTGCAGCCTGTCTCGGTGGTGTATCGGGTAATGCAGGACTCTTCGGGGCGGCTGAAGAACTCGCTAAGGTCTGCCAACTCCTTCTCCAGCATGGAGCATGGGGGAAGAAGCAAGTCATTCCCAGCTCTACCGTTCGTCTCTTCACTGAGACGACGAGTGCATCGGGCATCAGAGCTCTTGGCTTTGATAAGCCCCGCTCTTCAGGTGGTCCTACGGGTATCTATGCCTCATCGGCTACCTATGGACACCAGGGCTTCACCGGGACATGCTTCTGGGTAGACCCCAAGTATGACCTCATCTTTATCTTCCTCTCCAACCGCACCTACCCAACACGTCAGAATACGACCCTCATACGTGAGCGTCTCCGTCAGCGTCTCCAGGACTTGGTCTACGAGGCTGTCGGAGCCACCACGCCCAGATAAACTTGATCCCTTATCATCTCGCTACAGCTATGAGCCAAGCAAATACTACATCCACCACGATCATCGGTGTCGCTGGTGGCTCTGCCTCAGGTAAGTCAACCCTCGTGCGCAAGCTCCAGGAGGCCTTTGCCGATGAGCACGTCACGACGCTCTGCCACGACTTCTACTATAAGGCGCACGATGATCTCAGTCTCGAGGAGCGCTCCAAGCTCAACTACGACCACCCGCACTCTTTCGACACGGATATGATGATCGAGCATATCCGCCAGCTCAAGCAGGGGCAGAGTATCCAGCGCCCCGTCTACTCCTTCACCGACCACAACCGCCTGCCCCAGACGGTATGTGTCCAGCCCGCGAAGGTCCTGATCCTTGATGGTATCTTGATCCTTGAGAACAAGGAGCTACGCGAACTGATGGACGTCAAGGTCTTCGTTGATACCGATGATGACGTGCGCTTAGCTCGCCGCCTCGTGCGTGATGTCCAGGAGCGCGGACGTGATATGAACTCCGTGCTCAAGCAATACTTCTCTACGGTGAAGCCCATGCATCGTGACTTCGTCGAGCCCTCCAAGCGCTACGCTGATATCATCATTCCCGAAGGGGGGATGAACTCCGTCGCACTCTCGCTGCTCGTGGAGAATATCCATTCGATCCTGAAGCGTGGTCAGCTTGAGGAATAAGCGCTTCTCTCCTCCCTACCTTTACCTTCCTACTATCTCATGCTATCATCGCTTATCGGCAGTGATACGATCTGTGCTGTGGCTACTGCGCCTGGCATGGGTGGTATCGCTATTATCCGCGTGTCAGGCTCCGAAGCCGTCGGCATCGTTGATCAGATCTTCTCCTGTCGTGAAGTCCGTACGCTCGAGCGTGCTAAGGATCGAATGGCTTACTTTGGTCGCTTCTCTCACGAGGGCAAGACGATCGACGAAGGTCTGGTCACTTGCTTCCGTACCCCACGCTCCTATACGGGTGAAGATGTCGTAGAGATCTCGTGCCACGGCTCGGTATTTATCCAGCAGGCACTCCTCGAAGCCCTCACCGATCAGGGCTGTCGTATGGCAGCCCCAGGCGAGTTTACGCGTCGGGCTTACCTCCATGGCAAGATGGATCTAAGTCGTGCTGAAGCCGTAGCTGACCTCATCGCATCCGAATCGGAAGCGCAGCACCGCATGGCGCTCACTCAGATGCGTGGCGGGTATAGCGCGGAGTTCGCCCAGCTACGTGAGCGACTTCTACAGCTGACCAGCCTCATGGAGCTGGAGCTGGACTTCAGTGAGGAGGATGTGACCTTCGCTGATCGTACGCAGCTTCTTGAGCTCCTCGACGAACTGACGGCGAAGATCGAGCGTCTGACCGAGAGCTTCCGCCTTGGTAATGCGATCAAGCGTGGCATCCCAGTGGCTATCGCTGGTGCGACGAATGTGGGGAAGAGTACCCTGCTCAATGCTCTCTTAGGCGAAGAGCGCGCTATCGTCAGCGATATCCATGGTACGACCCGTGACACGATCGAGGATGTGCTAAATATCGATGGTGTCCTCTTCCGCTTCATCGATACGGCGGGCTTACGCTCGACGGATGACACGATCGAGGCGCTGGGTATTGATCGCAGCTACGATAAGATCGACAAGGCGAGCCTTGTCCTACTCCTCGTAGATGCCCTGCGCATAGCTGAAGAAAACTATCGTGCGGCGCTCCTCCAGCTCCTTCCTCGCCTGGAGAATAAGCCCTTCCTCGTCTTGCTCAACAAGGTCGATGCCATCGATCCTCAGGCCACGCAAGCCGTACTAACGGATCTTTCGTCGCTACTCACTGCGTATCTGCCTTCGGGGGAAGCGCCTTCGATCCTGCCCCTGTCGGCCCAACGAGGGGACGGCTTGGATGAACTTCGTGCCGCACTGATCAAGGCCTTGGCGCTGCCCGAACTCAAATCTACCGACCTTGTCGTGAGCAATGCCCGCCATCATGAGCTTCTCACGAAGGCTCTCCATAACCTAAGGACCGTGCGTACGGGGATAACGGATGGCCTCCCCACAGACCTGCTGACGCCCGACCTTCGTGGTGCTATCACGGCCATCGGTGAAGTCACGGGAGCCGACATCACAAGTGACTCCGTCCTTCACAATATCTTCGCCCACTTCTGCATTGGTAAGTGAATACCCTATAATTTAAAGGTCCGACTCTGTAGAGGCAAGATGTGGAGTGAGTTATATCTTATTCTTAATGGTTGGTATTTTACTAAAATATAGTTAATTACGTGGTCATAAATCGAGTGTGATGAGTACAATTATCTTATCGGGTCAACATCTTGTCAATGCATTAAGAGAGCATTGCGACCAAGCGAAAGAGCGCATCTGGATAGCTTCTCCCTATATTGGGAATTTCAAAGATGTGCAGAAGATCATTGGTGGGAACTGGATGCGTAGCCACGTAGATTTTCGGGTACTAACTGATGTCGAGTCAGGCTTTATTCGGCATGACACTTATACCCAATTTAAGGAAAGCCCCAATACGGAGATTCGTAGTCTTCTAAGTTTGCACGCCAAAATCTACCTTATTGATGATTGGTGTCTCCTGACCTCTGCGAATCTTACTGGAATGGCATTCAGTGCTAGGCACGAAGTTGGACAGGTGCTGTCTGGAATAGAGCGGGTGGTCACGCTATTTGACCAGTGGTGGCAGAAGGCTCAGGCGGTCTCATCTTTGCCCCCGTCTCCTTCCAAAACACTGACAAATAGAGAGGACTCTATCAAATATAAGGCACTCTATAAGCTACCTAAGTACACCTCGGGGGCAAGTGACCAGTTCCTTAAAAAATGCGATCAGTTCAAGGAGTTTGCCTCTCTATACGAGTCCGTCACAGGACGTAATCAGCAGATGGTCCGAGAGGGGTTCTCTCTGTATGAAGAGGTCGACTACTTCTTTAACTATCTCTACCATTATCATCCCGATGAGCCATCTAAGGAGTATACTAAGGAGGTGCGATCATTAACTTCAAGGGAGGTGAAGCAAGAGATTCGTCGCTACTTTAAGTTAATGTCAATGTCCTATGCGCCTGGAAGTGGACTGTGGCGCTTAGATCGGAGGGATCGCATCCGAGAAATCCTTCCCTTTGAGATCCAGTCTCCTAAAAAGGAGGAGATAAAGGAAGTTTTGGGTTGTCTACACTGCCTATACAGCTACTCTTGGAATAAGCCTAAGATACTCTCAGAGAATAATCCTCGAAGCATCGCCAGGGCATGGAATAAACTAATTAATGCCCCCTTTATCGATGCCCAGCTCATTGAAGAGGTCATTGGGGAGATCAAGTACTTTGGAATGTCTTCTGCCTGCGAACTCATAGCTTGGTATTACCCTGAGAAGTATCCTATGATCAATAGCAACTCTGAGAGTGGCATGAGATTCTTTGGTTTTGACATCTAGCCGAGAAGAAGTCTGTCGCTGATTCATTCGAGAGGCTACCAAGCAAGAGATTTGCTTGATAGCCTCTTCTCCTATGTATCAGCTTTGTTGATTTAGTACTTTGAGCATAGATTGATTAGTTTATTATTATATCTCCTGAATTGTTCTCTATATAGATGGACTTATCTCCATATTGGCTAACTGCTCGAGGCATAGTTGGCTTCGTATCTGCAGACAAAAGTGATAATCTGTTCATCTCGCTAAAGTAATCAGCCCACAGTAGCTAACTACTGTGGGCCGATTATTATTTCTTGACTTTGCTCTGCTTCTTCTCGAGGAGGGGGAGGTACTTGGCGTAGCCGGCTTGCGCCATCTCTTCGCGGGGGATGAAGCGCAGGGCCGCGCTATTGATGCAGTAGCGTAGGCCACCCAGCTCCTGCGGGCCGTCTTCGAAGATGTGGCCTAGATGAGCCTTACCCGTCTTGCTACGTACCTCGATACGCTTCATGCCGTGGGAGTCGTCCTGATGCTCACTGATGAGGGTGGAGTCAATGGGGCGGGAGAAGCTGGGCCATCCGCAGCCCGAGTCGAACTTATCCGTGGAGATAAAGAGCGGTTCGCCCGTCGTGATATCGACATAGATGCCTTCGCGCTTCTCGTCCCAATAGTCGTTGTCAAAGGGATGCTCCGTGGCGGCATGCTGCGTGACAGCGTACTGAGTGGGGGTGAGCCGACGGCGCAGCTCTTCGTCCGAAGGCTTGACATAGGTATTGGCCTCGCGAGCGATCTGGAAGAGCTCGGGGCGGATATGGCAGTAGCCTGATGGGTTCTTGTCCAAATAGTCTTGGTGGTAAGTCTCAGCGTCGTAGAAGTTGCGGAGGGGCTCTACCTCGATGACGATGGGCTGTGTGTGCTCACGCTGTAGCGTCTCGATCGCTTTCTTGATCGTCGGTAGGTCTGCGGTGTCGGTGTAATAGATGCCCGTGCGGTACTGATCACCCACGTCGCCACCTTGCCTATTGAGCGACGTCGGATCAATCGTCAGGAAGTAGAGCTCAAGGAGCTTGCTGAGACTTACCTGATCGGGAGCGTAGGTGATGTGTACGGCTTCGGCAAAGCCCGTAGTGTGGCTACACACTTCCTCGTAGCTGGGGCGGGAGGTATGGCCATTGGCGTAGCCGACCTCTGTGGAGATGACGCCACGTACTTGCTTGAAGAAGTGCTCGGTGCCCCAAAAGCAACCGCCGGCCAAATAGATCTCTTTCATAGGTGAAGTGGATGGAGTGTTGGGTGAAGGGTGTGTCTGCATGCGCATAGCTCGAAGTCCTAAGGCTCCAGCTGCCAGTAGTAGCAGAAGGGTCAGTGTACGGAGACTGTTCCGTTTCATAATGCCTGTTCTTTTAGACTGTGTAGAGGGTGATGGTAGTTTACTGACTTACTAACAGCGTAGGCCTGACGATAGTTATGAGCCGCCCAATATCGGGGTATAGTTTGAGTCAATATCGGGTAGGGGTGCGAACCTATATTGCTTCGTGCTCCGACCACTATTGGTTCACGTGCAGACCAATATAGGTTCACGCGTCGACCAATATAGGTTCGCTCAGTGACCAATATAGGTTCATACCACCTACCTCTATTGGTTCACTCTCGTTTCGCTATGTGAGATCATTGCAATGGTCTCCAATATATATGAAGGAGTAGCGAGTGATATGAAGGAGTAGCGAGTGGGGAGTTGCGGTTAATTTGCCTTGGTCTTGGAGTTCGTCGAGATGCCTCTTACGATTGGTGGTTTTTCTGGGAGAGACATTGGTGTTTTTTTCTTCGGTGTGAGTCCGATTTAAGAGGTTTATTCCAAGGCGATTGACGAGGTGGCTGGGTTATGTTATGTGGGGCTGGTTTTGCGACCAGTACTAGTCTCTGAGTTGACCAGTACTGGTTGCATATCTTGACCAGTACTACTTCGCACGGTGACCAGTACTGGTCCGATTGGCAATCAGTACTGGTTTGTTTAGCCCCTCTTTAGAGTGATGAATATGAAGCCTATAAGTCTCTACTACTGAGCACCTCTTAGACGAAAGAGTACCTGCCGGAGGGTGGCGCAAGCCGCTCCGTTGGGAAGAGGGTGAGGAGTCGTGGATGATACGATGCGTCTCCATCGGGTAATATCGCATTCTGCCAGCCTTTTGCACGTCTCGGGAAAACCTTTGGCGAGCCTAGGTCGTTTCACTGATTTACGTTACCTTTGCGGATATAAGTAATCAATTCACTAAATTGAACTATTATGGCAACTGACAAAGAACGGTTACTGAGCGAATTCCCTGCCATTAGCACACAGGAATGGAAGGACAAGATCGTGACCGACCTGAAGGGAGCTGACTTCGAGCGTAAGCTCGTCTGGCGTACCAACGAAGGATTCAACGTCAACCCCTTCTATCGTCGCGAAGACCTCGAAGGTCTCTCTACCCCCAAAGTGATGCCTGCAGAGTACCCCTATGTCCGCTCCACGCGCATGGACAATGAGTGGCTCATCCGTCAGGACATCAATGTAAATGACCCCAAGGAAGCCAATGAAAAGGCTCTGGATATCCTCAATAAGGGGATTACCTCGCTGGGCTTCAAGCTTCGTCGCGATCAGGTCAACAAGGAAACACTGGCCGTCCTGCTCAAGGGTATCATGCCCGAGGCTATCGAGCTGAACTTCTCTTGCTGCATCTCTGTAGCAGCTCAGCTCGCAGGCGAACTGGCCGCTTATCTCACCGAAGTAGGAGCCGATGTAGCACAGTGCAAGGGCTCGATCAACTTCGACCCCTTCAAGAAGCAGCTCGTCAAGGGTATCTCTAACCCCCAGTGGGTGGCTATGTGCGCACAGCTCCTCGATGCTGTCCGCCCCCTGCCTCAGTACCGCGTCCTCACGGTCAACGCCCTCAATATCAATAACGCCGGTGCCTACATCTACCAGGAGCTGGGCTATGCACTCTCTTGGGGTGCTGAGCTCATCGACAAGCTCTCGGAAGCAGGCTACTCCATCGAAGAACTGACGAGCCGTATCAAGTTCGTCTTCGGCGTAGGGTCCAACTACTTCATGGAGCTGGCTAAGTTCCGTGCTACACGCTGGCTCTGGGCTGAAATCATCGGTGCCTACGGCGACCAGTATAAGGGTGACGCAGCTAAGATCCACATGCACGCTGTCACCTCTACCTGGAATAAGACGATCTACGATGCTCACGTTAACCTCCTTCGTACACAGACCGAAGCGATGTCAGCGACCCTGGGTGGTGTAGACTCTCTGACGGTACAGCCCTTCGATGTTACCTACCAGGAATCAGACAACTTCTCCGAACGTATCGCACGAAACCAGCAGCTCCTCCTCAAGGAAGAGTCTCACTTCGACAAGGTCATTGACCCCGCTGCTGGCTCCTACTATATCGAGCATCTGACGAACGCCCTCGCAGAGCAGGCTTGGAAGCTCTTCCTCGCTGTAGAAGAAGAGGGTGGCTTCGCTGCTGCTGTCGAAGCTGGTAGCGTACAGAAGGCGGTCAACGCCAGCAACGCTAAGCGTCACGCTGCTGTCGCTGCTCGTAAGGAAATCTTCCTCGGTACGAACCAGTTCCCCAACTTCACCGAAACGGCTGCACAGAAGGTCGCTCAGGTAGAAGCAGGTGGTCACAGCTGCGGCTGCGGTACTCCTTCGATCGAAGCTCTGAACTTCGACCGTGGTGCTTCCGAATTTGAAGCTCTTCGTCTCGCTACCGAACGCTCGGGCAAGGAGGTTAAGGTCTTCATGCTCACCATCGGTAACCTCGCGATGCGTCTAGCTCGCTCTCAGTTCTCCAGTAACTTCTTCGCTTGCGCTGGCTACAAGGTCCTCGACAACCTTGGCTTCGCTACGGTGCAGGAAGGTGTTGACGCTGGTCTCGCAGCTGGTGCCTCGATCATCGTCCTCTGCTCGAGCGATGATGAGTATGCAGAGTTCGCTCCTGAGGCGTACAAGTATCTCGCAGGTCGCGCTGAGTTCGTCGTAGCAGGTGCTCCTGCTTGTGCAGATGACCTCAAGGCTGTCGGCATCGAGAACTTCATCAACGTGAAGAGCAACGTCCTCGAAACGCTCCGCCAGTTCAACCAGAAGCTTGGTATTAACTAATCGGTAAGGAGACAGAAGAAATGAAACCACAATTCAAGAACATAGATATTAAGTCTGCAGGCTTTGCCCAGACTTGCCCCGTCGAATGGGCTTCGAAGCAGGATAACAGCTCAGTATGGCGTACCGCCGAGCAGATCCTCGTCAAGCCCGTCTACACGGCGCACGACCTCGAAGGGATGGAACACCTCGACTATGCTTCCGGTATTCCTCCTTACCTGCGCGGTCCTTATAGCGGTATGTACGCTATGCGTCCTTGGACGATCCGTCAGTATGCAGGATTCTCTACGGCTGAAGAGTCTAACGCCTTCTATCGCCGTAACCTCGCCTCTGGTCAGAAGGGGCTTTCCGTAGCCTTCGACCTTGCTACCCACCGTGGGTACGACGCTGACCACCCTCGTGTAGTCGGTGACGTCGGTAAGGCTGGGGTATCGATCTGCTCGCTGGAGGATATGAAGGTGCTCTTCGATGGTATCCCCCTCAACAAGATGTCCGTCTCGATGACGATGAACGGTGCCGTACTTCCTGTCATGGCATTCTACATCAACGCAGGTCTCGAGCAGGGTGCTAAGCTTGATGAGATGGCTGGTACGATTCAGAATGATATCCTCAAAGAGTTCATGGTGCGTAACACTTACATCTACCCACCCGAATTCTCGATGCGCATCATCGCTGACATCTTCGAGTACACGTCGCAGAACATGCCTAAGTTCAACTCGATCTCTATCTCCGGCTACCACATGCAGGAAGCTGGTGCTACGGCAGACATCGAGATGGCTTACACGCTCGCTGACGGTCTCGAGTACCTCAAGGCTGGTATCGCTGCTGGTATCCCCGTAGATAAGTTCGCTCCTCGTCTGTCCTTCTTCTGGGCTATCGGTATGAACCACTTCATGGAGATCGCCAAGATGCGTGCTGCACGCTGTCTGTGGGCTAAGATCGTCCAGCAGTTCAACCCTGAGAACCCCAAGAGCCTTGCGCTTCGTACGCACAGCCAGACGTCTGGTTGGTCGCTCACCGAGCAGGACCCCTTCAACAACGTAGGTCGTACCTGTATCGAAGCTATGGGTGCAGCACTCGGTCACACGCAGTCGCTCCACACCAATGCTCTTGACGAAGCTATCGCACTGCCTACGGACTTCTCAGCTCGTATCGCTCGTAATACGCAGATCTACATCCAGGAAGAGACCCTTATCTGTAAGGAGATCGACCCATGGGCAGGTTCGTACTACGTCGAAAGCCTTACGAACGAACTCATGCACAAGGCATGGGAGCATATTAAGGAAGTCGAAAGTATGGGTGGTATGGCTAAGGCTATCGAAACGGGTCTGCCTAAGATGCGTATCGAAGAAGCTGCAGCTCGTACGCAGGCTCGTATCGACTCTCGCCAGCAGGTCATCGTCGGTATCAACAAGTATCGCCTTGAGAAGGAAGATCCTATCGATATCCTCGAGATCGACAACACTGCTGTACGTGAGCAGCAGATCGCTCGTCTGAATGATCTGCGTAAGGGTCGTGACGAAGCTGCTGTCAAGGCTGCTCTCGAAGCTATCACCCGCTGCGTAGAGACGAAGGAAGGTAACCTCCTCGACCTCGCTGTCAAGGCTGCTGCTCTCCGTGCTTCTCTCGGTGAAATCTCTGACGCCTGCGAAAAGATCGTAGGTCGCTATAAGGCTATCATTCGTACTATCTCAGGCGTGTATTCTTCAGAATCCGGCGAAGATCAGGACTTCATCAAGGCTAAGGCTCTTGCTAAGAAGTTCGCTGAAAAGGAAGGTCGTCAGCCCCGTATCATGATCGCTAAGATGGGTCAGGACGGTCACGACCGCGGTGCAAAGGTTGTCGCTACGGGCTACGCTGACTGTGGCTTCGACGTGGATATGGGTCCTCTCTTCCAGACTCCAGAAGAGTCCGCTCGTCAGGCTGTCGAAAACGACGTCCACGTGATGGGTGTCTCTTCACTGGCTGCAGGTCACAAGACGCTGATCCCTCAGGTCATCGAAGAGCTGAAGAAGCTTGGCCGTCCCGACATCCTCGTCACGGCTGGTGGTGTCATCCCTGCTCAGGACTATGAGTTCCTCTACAACGCAGGTGTTGCCGCTATCTTCGGTCCTGGTACCCCAGTAGCTTACTCCGCTGCTAAGGTCCTCGAGATCCTCCTCGGTGAAGAAGCCTAAGCAACTCCAATAAGGTAGCCCCCGAGGCTACTCTACTAAACGGCAGAGAGCCCCATCCACTTCGGTGGATGGGGCTCTCTTTTTAGCCTTTATCGAAGGAGGATCGCTTACTTCTTCAGTCGTGCGAGGATCTTACTTGCAGATTCTGAGAGCAGGACCACAGCACCAGCGAGGATCGCAGTATCCTTAATTACGAGGCGCCCAGCACCAGAAAGGAAGGGGAAGCCATTGGCCCATTCGCCAGCAGCTAAGGCTTCGGGCGAAGCGTGTACCCATGTTTCGGGTGTGGTGATAAGGAAGCTTAGTGTCCCAATGGTCATGATGATGCAGAGGAGCTCACCGATGATGCCGAGATAGGGAGAGAAGAGCCCGAGGAAGACGAGGATACCGATCGTCATGATCAGGATACCGAGGCCGTGAGAGAAGAGGTAGGTACGGTTCTCTACGTGCCAATCGTGCTTAGCTTGATCGTACTTGCCTTCAGGGATCTTATTGAGGGTGTACTCCTTGACTACTTTACCTTCGTCATTGGTTACCTTGTTATTGGCGTCCTTGAGGAAGAAGCTCATCAGCGGGCTATTTGCCACGAAGGGGATGATCCCATTGGCTTCGTAGTTAGCGAACTTCAGGCCGCCGATCCATACGAAGATGATGAGGATGGCCACACGGATCAGTTTGCGTCCGAGGCCCCCGAGGTTGCTCGCGCACTCCAAGAAGGAGATGAATGCCTTTTGCATTTTGTTAGAGTTGTTAGTTAGGTTGTTATTAAAAGAATTATCTGACTTACAAACCTGATGCTTCTTGAGAAAGTTCACGCAGTGCAAGTTCGTGGCCGCTGAGAAGGCTTGGTTTTGGGGCGAAAGGAACTTCTGCTTTGATCGAAAGTAATATAACATTTGCTCGAAAGTAATATAACATTTGGTCGAAAGTAATATAACATTCTAAGGCAGGTCAAGGAAGTTCCTATGGGAAGTCCCTTGACTTCGCTTCGGGGAGGCCTTTGTTTTGCTGGACGACAACGATTCGTTTAGGAGTAAAAAGCTTGCAGAAGAAGTAATAGATGAGTTATAAATTCTCCATGCCAAACTTGGCTATCTCGTCGATGATCGGCAGTACTTTCTCTCCTAATTCTGTTAGGGAGTACTCTACTCTTGGGGGAACTTCGGGATACTGTTCCTTTTTGACGAGCCCTTTATCGCACAGGAATTTCAATGTGTCGATAAGCATCTTCTCGCTGATGTTGGGAATAGCACGCTTGAGTTCTCCATAGCGGATCGTCCTTCGGTTTATTTGAAAGATGATGAGCAGAGTCCATTTGCCGGCGAAGATTTGCATTGACTTGCGTACGGGACAGTCTTTGTCCGAGATTTTCCTTTCCATGCGAGCATTTTTTTCTTGTTGAAAATCAGCAATTCTAACAATCAAGTGAGTAGCATACAATGTCGTAAGCACTTGTTATTCTTGTGACTAAGTTATAAATTTGTAGTGGTTTCAACAACTAAGAATACTGATTTATGGAAAAGAAGACAGAGAAGGTGAGCCTGTTCTATGCAGCATTGGCTCAAGGTGACTTTGAAACGGTGGGGACCTTGCTCTCCGATGACTTGATATGGCATCAGCCAGGGAAGGGAGCAGTGTCTGGCATCTACAGCGGTAAGCAGAATGTCTTTGCCCATTTGGGTAAGATGGCTCAGCTGAGTAATGGGACGTTCGCCATCAACCAAGTGGATTACGTAACGGAAAACGGAGATTTGGTCGTGGCAGCGGTTGCATTCGCCGCGTCGGCAAGCGGAAGTTCGATAGAGATGAAAGGAGTAGACCTTTTCCGCTTTGAGGATGGTTTGATCAAGGAAGTCTGGCTTTTCTCCGAGCGAATTGACGAAGAAGACAGTTTTTGGACGCCTCTAGCGCAAGGCTGATCAATAACCAGCCCCACTGAGAGCAGGCAGTAAGATGAATGCGTCTTACTGCCTGTTTTCGTATTCGTTTGATCTTCGCAAGGGAAGTAATTGCAGTTTGCTTGGGAAGTAATTGAACTTTCCGTCAGAAGTAATATAACTTCCTGAACGAACCGATATTACTTCGCCTGCAAAGTGCTTCTACTTTCCGACGAAAGTCAAGTGTTATTTGCCAGAAAGATTACTAACTTTGCTTATACTTAAATCGATACCTCACCGCAAAGCCCCTCCTCCTTCCTTGAGGTAATGTTTCCGAGGGAAAATCTAATTCATGTTATGGCAAATAAACCATTACAATTTGTTGTCGTTGAGCGCAAGCTCGCTGTCGGCAAACATGCTGGTAAGGTCATGCTTATCGCAAAGCCAACCGGCCGTCATCATGTTGACTTCCGCAACTTCTGCGAGCGAGTCGCCAAGTCCACCACCTTCAATCGCCAAGAGGTCGAGGCTGTCCTCAACTACGCTACTGAGATAGCTAAGGATATCGTAGCGAATGGAGATATCGTGGACTTCGGGGATCTCGGATCGCTGATGCCTTCATTCAAGAGCAAGGCTGTAGAGAAAGGGCAGAAGTTCAATGCGAACATCCACATCGAGAAGCCCGTGGTACTCTTGAAGCCTTCGAGAAAGTACTTCACGCTTAGCGATGTCAGCTACGAGCAGACAGAGCCCAAGACCAAGGCTGCGAAGTCAAAGCCCAAGAAGAACACGCCCGAGGGCGGCACGCCTTCTGAGGGTAACGGGCACGTAGGTATCTAAGCTCCGACGGCTAAGCCAAGACGCTTCGCCCCGCCTTCACTCGATGAAGGCGGGGCGAATGCCTTTGGGGGCCGGAGGAAGCAGCTCTGTCGGGGAGCGGGAGTCGATGAACTACTGCAGGGCGTAGGGTGTTCTAAGGGTGCATGATGAAGATTATTCGCACGATTTATCATAAGACACGGCGCCTCATCGCCAATACGCCTCCACTGCCGACGGAGCTATTTACCTTCCCTTTGGGCTTGACACTGGTCCTGCTCTTCCCGCCGGCTGTGGCGTGGATAGCAGTAGCCGCCTTGCTCACACTCTCTATGCTCCTCCTGTGGTGTATGGGGGCGCTGCGGATCAATCGCTCCGTTGTTGGCCGTTCGCTCTTTGTGCTCCTCCTGTGGGGTGGGCTTTTCCTGCTCTCTCCCGAGGACATCATGGAGCATCCCTTAGGTGCTCAGGCGCTCCTTCTCATCAGCTATCTCATCAGTAGTATCGTCGTCGCGGCCTATCGCTGGACAAAAGAGCACCGAATGGAAGGGCAAGGGCTCTCCATCCGTGGGCGAATCCTGCGTGTCGAGCGACTACGCTTTGAGCGCATCTTGGTCCTTTCGTCTCTGGCGGGACTGCTCTTCCAAGGGCTTTGTGCTCAGCTTTGTCCCGTAGAGCATCGTGATCTCCTGCATATCGCCTCTACCTTCATCGTCCTCTTTACGTGGGCGGTCTACACGATCGAGTGCATTCACCTCGTCTGGGTGCAACGTCGCCTCGAGAATGAAGAATGGATCCCCGTGCTCAGCGATGACCAGCGCCCCATCGGTCGGGTGCCTAAGACGACTCCCGAATATGAAGGCGGCCGCCTGCCAGTAGTTCGCCTCATCGCCTTATCGCGAGATATGATCTATCTGGAGCAGTCTGAGGCGCCATCACTCCCCGCTGCCTCTGGCTACGACACGCCATTCATCTCGTGGCTCACTGAGGGAAGCCGCCCCGACCAAGTAGCTCAGCGCCTCATCGACCTGCGCTTCTGTGGCATCCGTCGTGCGCGTCCCCGCTTTCTGCTGCATTATCACGAAGAGATCAATGGTCAAGCGCTCAGCGTCTATCTCTTCGCAGTGGACATCGCAGAGCCTGGTCAGCTGCTCATCGACTGTCTTCCGACGCGTGGCAGATGGTGGCCCATCGACCATCTGGCTCCAGAGATCGAGACGGGTGACTTCACTCGCTACCTGCGCTCCGAATACCCTTACTTAGAGCAGACGCTACTCTTGGCGCATCGTCTTCGCTCTTCATCTTCCCATTCCTAAGACTTCCATGGCTCACTCCAATCTTGGCAAGCTCTATCTCATCCCAGTCCCTATCGCCGAAGTAGATCATCGCACTTGCCTACCCGAATATAATCGGGAGCTACTGCCTACGATCCGTCACTACATCGTAGAGAATATCCGCTCGGCACGACGCTTCCTCAAGGCCGCTGATCGGAATATTGACATAGATAGTATCACCTTCTACGAGCTGAATAAGCACACGCCCGAAGGTGCTATCGGGGAATATCTCCGCCCCGCACAAGCTGGTGAGTCCGTGGGCGTCATCTCGGAGGCGGGCTGTCCTGCTGTAGCTGACCCAGGAGCTGATGTAGTAGCGCTGGCACAGCGTCTCGGTATCGAAGTCGTTCCGCTTGTAGGGCCCAGCTCGATCCTGATGGCTCTGATGGGCTCGGGCTTCAATGGTCAGGGCTTTGCCTTTGTAGGTTACCTGCCTATCGAAGATGCTCGCCGCGTGCAGACACTCAAGGAGCTGGAGCATCGTGTGCGTACCAAGGGCGAGACACAGATCTTTATCGAGACGCCCTACCGCAATGTGCAGCTCGTCGAGCAACTCATTCGCCACTGCTCTCCAGATCTTAAGCTCTGCATCGCATCGGGTATTAGCTCCGAAGGTGCGATACTTCGTACGCGGAAGCTCTCTGCTTGGCGTGGCAACATCCCCCAGATCCACAAGGTCCCCACGATATTCCTCATCGGTCAGTAAGCTCCTTTGCGATGGCACTTCAGACACCTATCCCCGCTTTATTCTCCGATCAGCTTCGGGAGCTGCTTCCCACCGAGGCCGAAGCCCTGCTTGCTTCCTTAGACGAAGAAGCCTCTGTCTCGGTGCGCCTCAATCGGCGTAAGACGGAGACTCCTCCTGCTTCCCTGCCTATTGGAGAAGCTGTCCCTTGGGCTAAGCCTGTGGGTTTCTATCTTGATGGGCGTCCTGCCTTCGCCGCTGACCCACTTTGGCATGCAGGAGTCTACTATGTACAGGAGGCTTCATCGATGCTTCTGCGCCTTGTAGCTCCTCTCTTGGGCGAAGAACCCTTGCGTGCGCTTGATCTCTGCGCTGCTCCAGGCGGGAAGAGTACGCTCCTCTTGGACCTTCTCCCCGAAGGTAGTACGCTGGTGAGCAATGAACTCATTCGCTCGCGTGCACAGATCCTCGCGGAGAACATTCAGAAGTGGGGTGGGGTACACTCTGTAGTGACCTCGACCGAACCGCAACGTCTGGGGCGTCTCAGAGAGCAATTTGACTTCATCTTAGTCGATGCACCTTGCTCGGGCGAAGGTATGTTCCGCAAAGAAGAGGAAGCCCGCCGCCAATGGACCCCAGGCTTAGTCGAAAGTTGTGCTCGTCAGCAGTGGGAGATCCTTGACGATATCTGGCCAGCACTTGCACCTGGTGGGCTAATGGTCTATAGTACTTGCACCTTCAATCGTCAGGAGGACGAGGATATGCTCGCCTATCTCGTCGAGGAATTAGGTGCCGAGCCCGTGGCCTTGCCAGAGCTTCCCGAGCCAATCACTCCATCGCCCCTCAGCTCTTACCCCTGCTACCGCATGATGCCGCATCGCTTGCGTGGCGAAGGTCTATTTATGGCCGTTGTCCGTAAGCCAGATGTCGAGTTAGGTAGCGCTCGTACCAAGTCCGCTCGCTCAAAAATCAAGCCCAATCCGAAACTCCCTCAAGAGGTGCTTCGCTGGCTTCGTGAGGATCTTCGTCGAGATGTCACGCTACAGTCCTTGCCTGACGGCACACTCACGGCTATTCCCTCGGCATTGTATCCCATCGTCGAAGCCCTCCAAGGGGCGAAGATCCCCATTCTTACTTCGGGAATTCCTTTGGCTGAAGTTAAGGGGCGTGACTTCTTACCGCTTCCAGCTCTCGCTCTAAGCGTGGGGCTGGACGAAGAAGCCTTCCCCCGAGCCGAACTGACGCAAGAAGAGGCCATCCGTTACTTGGCTCGTGAAGCCATCACGCTTTCAGCCGATATGCCTCGTGGGCTTGTCCTTGTCACCTACGAAGGCTACCCCTTAGGCTTCGCGAAGCACTTGGGCAACCGAACAAACAATCTCTATCCGCAGGCATGGCGTATTCGCCATCCTGAGCTCCTGCTCTCAGGGCTGGACGCGAAGGAGTAATACCTTCGCTCATCTATGGATAAGCCCTTTTATCTAAAGCAATTCGCCCTAAATCAGGAGAATACGGTGCAGCGTGTGGGGACAGATGCCCTGCTCTTAGGAGCATGGCCCTTCGTCCACACATTGCCCGAGAAGGCGCATATCCTCGATGTTGGAGCTGGGACAGGCATTGTCTCGCTGATGATGGCACAGCGCTTCTCGGACGCAGTGGTCGCAGCGTGGGAAGTGGAAGACGGTGCTCTCAAGGACGCTGCGACGAACTTCGCCTCCTCTCCCTTCGCTGATCGTCTTCGTATTCATTCACAAGACTACCTGCATGCCAAGCTGGAGGACTGGCATCCCTTTGATCTAATTATCTCCAATCCTCCCTATTATACCGAGGGTATTCTGCCCGATGATGCGCGTCTGCGTTTAGCGAGGCACGTAGCTGAAGGCCTATCGCCTGAGAATCTCCTTCGCACGGCAGCACAACTCTTAGCACCTCGTGGTGCATTAGCCTTCATCTCGCCTGCAGCCTCGCTTCCTTCTCTTCGTCGAATAGCTGTCGAGTCGGGCTGGCGACTTAGTGAGCTGGTTACGATCTATTCGAAGCCTGGAGAGGTCAAGCGTACACTTACGCTTTGGTGTCGCCTCGCCAATACTGAGGAATACACACCGACCTACAGTCTTGATCTCACACTTCAAGACGCTACGGGAGCACCCTCTGCCGAATATAAAGCCTGGCTCAGGGACTTCCTTCTCTGATTCTCCCCATCTTTTCGTAGAGTATCCTTGGTAGCAGAGCTGAATAGACTTCACTATCTCTGCATATAGGTATGTGGTAGTGACCAGTACTGGTCAGCAGTCGAAGTAGTACTGGTCACTATATGTTACCAGTACTAGTCGCAAATTGGACCAGTACTGCTTCACTCGTTGACCAGTACTGGTTGATATTTCCCCTCTTTACTGCAGGTTCGGAGTACTTCTTTGACGGCTTGGTATGGTCAGCTATATGTCTGGGCTTTGTTCGATAGAGATAGCTGATGTATAGTGCTTGACTTGAAAGGTGGCTCCCTCAAGCAGAAATCATGAATATATACTGCTGAAGAATTGGGGCTCCCGCATCAAAATCCGAGTACTTGTTTGAGGTAGTCGATGCGCAGGCTGCATTTCCAGCGTCTCGCCTTGAGCGAGAGATTGTCATACTGTTGGCGGAGAATAGCTAAAGAGAACTTGCGGATGAGATTTAGATTGCGCGCCGAAAAGTTCTTTCGGGCACGGCATGCATCTTCCCGAAAGGTCACATCCAACTGCCAATGCAGGTGGTTCTCAATTCCCCAATGTTCCCTTATTCTCCTGCTCAAGGTATCGCTTGTGTGGCTGTCGCGTGGAGAAAGCATCGGTCGTGTCCTCGAAGAGATGGCGTTGATTTCCCTTGAGCGCGAGGACAAAATCAGCCTTCTTCTTGACCACCTGTTCGGCTATTTCTACCTGCGTACCCATAGCATCCATCGTGACGATGGCTCCTTCAAGAGCAAGCTTATCAAGGAGTTTCGGCACGCACGTAATCTCGTTCGTCTTCTCCCCCACAGCCTCTTGAGCAATGCTTAAAGAGTGTTCGTTGACCCAAGCCGAGGGGATGTAGCTACTCTCGCCTTGTCCTCGAGGATTCGTCCCGCGCATCTTCTTGCCGTTTATAGCAATGTGCATACCCGATAAATCCTTGATGATCTGCGAGGTATAGACTTCGAGATAAGCAGCGATCTCATCAGGATGCACGGCTTGTATGACGCGCTCAAAGGTATATCTTCGCTCGGGCAACCATTGGGTAGCTCAGGTAGCGGTTTGAACTCTTTGCCACGGAAGCGGCATAGCTGATACATATCGATATAATCCTCTCCTCCAAAGAGGTAGGTGATGAGTGCGACCATGAGGATGTCGTTGAGTTTGTGCTTGCAACGTCAGACGACGCGAGGGTCATGGACGGATGAGAAGTAAGGGGTGGTTTCCATAGGATATGAGTATTTGTGTGAAGAGAATACTGCTGAAGCCGATTTTGATGCGGGAACCCTGAGTAGCATCTGACCTAATGCCCCTTTTCTGTAACTTTGCGTGAAGGATTGTGCCGTAGTGAAAGTCGCTACTGTACACTTTTATTAATTGAAGTGTTCTAACTTAATAAGTAAACAGTAATGAGAGAAAGACTAAGCTTTGGATCAGTGGTTCTGATTTTGGCCATGATAGTGATAACCTCTTCCTGTATTCGCGAAAGAGAGGATTCGGATATTCCACGACGTGCCGTTATGAATACCCCTAAAGAAAAAACCGAGCAAGGAGACTAACGAATGCAAGCACTGAAGATCGTACTCATCGGCTACGGCAAGATGGGGCACGTCATAGAAGAAATAGCCCGCGCACGAGGGCATGAGATCGTGCTGACTATTGACCGCGACGAGGAGCACCTCTTCGATGATCCCCGCTTCGCTGCGGCTGATGTCGCTATTGAGTTTACTGCTCCCGCGATGGCTTATGACAATTGTCGCCGAGCTATCGACCGCGGAGTACCCGTAGTCTCTGGTACGACGGGGTGGGCGGATAAGCTGCCCGAGCTGCGTGAGCGCTGTGAGGCGGGTGAGGGGACGCTCTTTTGGTCCTCCAACTACAGCATCGGCGTCCAGCTCTTCCTTCAGATCAATCGCCGTGTAGCTGAGCTCATGCAGGCTGCTCCTGGTTATCGCCTAAGCCTCGATGAGACGCACCATATCCATAAGCTTGATGCCCCCAGTGGCACGGCGATCACGCTGGCTGAGACTATCCTCGCTGGACGTCCCGAGCTCCATGGATGGGAGCTGACGGATAAGCCTGAGCCAGGTGTCTTGCCTATCATCGCACATCGTGAGGGCGAAGTCCCAGGGATACATACTGTGACCTATACCTCAGAGGTCGATCGTATCGTCCTGACTCATGAGGCATTTGGTCGTCAGGGCTTTGCTCTTGGGGCGGTATTGGCAGCTGAATACGCCTACACGCACCGCGGTTGGCTGACGATGGATGACCTCCTTCAGCTTCGCTAAGCACCCACTCTCCCCTGATACTTATACACCGTAATTATATATAGAGCACCGAATGAAATCGCATCCGATAGCAGGACTTACTCCAGGACAGCGCACATGGCGCCATATCAAGGGCGGGATTCTGATTCTTCTTCTTATCGCCTTTGCTTGCTGGGCAAGCTGGTGGTGGCTGATTCTCCTGCCCCTCCTCATTGACTTCTACTTTACTCGATGGATCAACTGGCGTTATCTGCGTGAGCACCCCAACTCCACCGTGCGCCTCCTTGGCGGTCTGGTCGAGGATATCATCTTCGTGGTCTTCACTGTGTCGATTATCTTCACCTACTTCTTCCAAAACTTTGCCATTCCCTCCTCCTCGCTGGAGAAGACGCTTCTCATCGGTGATTATCTCTTCGTCAATAAGCTGAGCTATGGCCCTCGTGTGCCGATGACCCCCGTGGCCTTCCCCTTAGCGCACAATACCATTCTCGGGCATAAGTCCTACCTCGATGAGCCTTCGCTCCCTTATCGTCGCCTCAAGGGCTTCGGGAAGGTTGAGCGTAATGACCTCGTCGTCTTTAACTTCCCCGCAGGAGATACGGTGGCGCTCAATATGCCTAACCCTGATTACTACACGCTGTGTGCTACTTATGGTCGCGATGCCGTGTGGAGTGATCGAGCTCAGTTCGGTGAGATCGTCTACCGCCCCGTGGATCGTCGTGACCACTATGTCAAGCGCTGTATCGGTCTCCCTGGAGAGCGCTTCGAGATCCGTAATAAGCAGGTCTATATTGATGGTAAGGCTATTGCCAACCCCGAGAAGATGCAGTACAACTACTTCCTCCAGACGGATGGGAGAGCGCTGCCTCAGGAGATCTTAGATGATCTTGAGATCAACGACCGCGATGTGCAGCTGATCTACGACCAGCGTACCTATCAGCCCACTTCCGAAACGGGGACTATTGAAGGCTACCTGCGCTATGCGGGGCTTTCCTTCCAGCCCACCGATGCGGAGGGGCATTATGGTGCTATCTACTACCTCCCCCTAACGGAGGAGATGAAGACTCGTCTCAAGGCTGAGCCTTATGTCCGCGCTATCGCTGTTGACGTAGCCCAGCCTCAGAACTCGACGGGTGTATATCCTGTGGACTTCAAGACGCCTTGGACGAAGGATAACTATGGCCCGCTCCTCATTCCTCGTCGTGGGCTGAAGATCGTCCTTAACCCCACAGCTGTAGCGCTCTACCATCGCTGTATCCGCAACTACGAAGGGCATCGCCTCGAGGTGCAGCCCGACGGGACGGTACTCATTGACGGGAAGCCCAGTACGACCTATACCTTCCAGCAGGACTACTACTTTATGCTCGGAGACAACCGCGATATGTCGGCCGACAGCCGCTACTGGGGCTTCGTTCCCGAAGACCATATCGTAGGTAAGCCTGCCTTCCTCTGGCTCTCGATCAATAGCGAGCGTCCGCTGACGAATGGTGGTATCCGCTGGTCGCGGATGATGCGTCTGATTCATGATAAGTAAGGATCAGATCGTCAGCTCATCCTTCGTACGCTACGGAGCACTACCGCTGGGGCTTATTGCCCTGGTGGTAGTGCTCCGTATATTCTTCTTTACCCCCTTTCGTGTGATGACGACCGCCCAGGCGCCCGCCTTACGCCTTGGAGCATGGGCATTGGCTCGTCGCACGCAGAGCCCCGATCGAGGCTCACTCATCCTCTTTCATACGGAGAGAGCGGACACCTCTACCTCAGCTCAGAGTCTGATGGTGGCCCGTGTAGTCGCCCTGCCAGGAGATAGCCTTGAGGTGCGCTCTGGTCAGCTCTTTGTGAATGGTGTTGCGGTGTCTGACTACCGTCATCCACGAGATGCTCGGGAGCAGTATGCACTACGCTTACCCCGTGAGGGTGGCGTCTACCCCCTGACCTCCACCAATCTTGTTGCCTATCGTGCCGCCCTCGTTGAGGAACAGCGACTCTTTGCTCCTGCGCGTGGCGAGGTCGCGCTGCACAGACTGGCTCCTAAGGATTGGCTCACTGCACTCGCCTCCAACCCTTATCACACCTTCCGTCGGGATTACTACTGGGTACTCACCGATGATACGAGCGTAGCGCCTGACTCCCGCCATCTGGGTATCCTCCCTGCGGATGCTATCGAAGGCGTTATCCTCTTTGCCCTATGATGGAGAGCCTACCCACGCTACTCCTCGCTACGGCCTACGCGCCACCTGTCAGCTATTTTGTGAAGCTCTATGAGCACGCAGCTGGTACTATTGCACTCGAGGGGTGCGAGCACTACATCAAGCAGAGCTATCGTAATCGTTGCCGTATCCTAGGGCCGAATGGCGTGCAGTCCCTCACGATACCAGTCGAGCTTCCCGCCGGGACGAAGACTCCGATACGCGAGGTGCGTATCTCGGATCATGGGGAGTGGCGGCACCTGCATGCGCAGGCACTGCGCACGGCTTATGGGGCAAGTCCGTTCTTCGAGTTCTATGCAGATGAGCTGATGCCCTTCTATGAGCGGCGCTATACTTATCTGTGGGACTTCAACGCGGAGCTACTGCAGACGCTCCTCGCTCAGCTACAGCTTGACCTCGACTGGAGTATGACTACGGACTTCCTGCCCCCTCAGTTGCCTGAGGCTACGTCCGAGTGCTGCGACCTTCGCTATACGCTGAGTCCGAAGCAGGCAGCTCCATTGCCTGGAGTTCAGCTACGCCCATATTACCAGCTTCATCTGGAGCGCATGGGTTTTGTAGAAGATCTGAGTATCTTTGATCTTCTCTTTGAGATGGGGCCCGAAGCCTTGCTCATCCTGCGGGATAGCCTGCAGGCTTAGCTCTTTTATTCACCCAATTCCCTATCACTTATTGCTATCCAACAGATGGATTTTACTAAATCATCCTTGCCTACACTTACCCCTCCACGTGCTGAAGTCCAAGACGAATGCTTGACTCATTTGGGGCGCGAACGTATTGACCCCTTCTACTACATGCGGGATAAAGAAGATCTGCGTGTGCTTGAGTACCTCCGTGCAGAGAATGCCTATACCGCCGAGGTCATGGCCTCGATGCATCAGACAGAGGAGCAGATATTTAAGGAGATCGTAGGGCGAATCAAGGAGGATGACCAGAGTTATCCTACGCTGCGCCGTGGCTACTATTACTATGCCCGCACTGAGAAGGGGAAGCAATACCCTTCGTATTACCGTGTCTCTGAGGCTGACTTTGTAGAGCGCTATGGGCAGTGTCCTACGGCGATCGAGGGTGGGGAACTACTCTTCGATGTTAATGCCCTTGCCGGAGGATATGATGCATACATCTTCGCGGGCTATGCGGTGAGTCCCAATAACAAGCTTGCAGCCTACTTCGCCAATACGACGGGTTCGTATGCAGAGTTCGACCTTCATATACGTGACCTCGAGCGCGGCGAAGACCTTGCCTTTACGCTTTCGGGCGTCTCGTCGCTGGCTTGGGCGGAGGATAGCGAGACGATCTACTATACCTTGATTGATGAGACCCTTCGCTCGACGAAGGCTTTTGCCCAGCGCCTTACGGATGCCGAGCCTACGCTCATCTACGAAGAGCAGGACGTCCGCTTCTCCTGCAGTGTGAGTGAGACGAAGACCCGCGAGTATATCTTCCTGACGGCAGGGAGCAGTGCGACGACTGAGGAATACTACCTCTCCTCGGACGGATCGGATCGTGAGCCGAAGCTCTTCCTTCCCCGTGAGCAAGATGTGCGCTACTCCATACTCAGTCACCGTGAGAAGTTCTTCATCTACTACAAGGATAAGGCTTCTCTCAATGGTATGGTCTACGTCATCGATAAGGATAAGGTACAGGACCGTAGCGCTTGGAAGCTCTTCGTCCCTCACCGCACGGAGGTACGCCTCGATAGTATCGGTGTCTACGCCTCCTATGTAGCACTGGAGGAGCGTCAAGATGGTGTCACTCAGATTCGTATCCTCTCTATCGAAGGGGAGCCGTGTGGGTCAATTCACTTCCCCGAACCTGTCTATACCATCAGCCTCAAGGGGAATTCCACCTACGAAGCTACGACGATACGCTATAGCTACTCATCCCCAAATCGCCCCGCTTCGCTCTATGAATATGATATGGAGCAGCGGGAGAGTCGCCTCCTCAAGCAGCAGGAGGTCGGCGGTGGCTTTAGCCCCGAAGACTATACCGTAGAGCGTCTTTGGGCTACAGCGCCCGATGGTGTGCGTGTGCCGATGACGCTACTCTATCGCAAGGAACTGCAGCGTGATGGCTCGGCCCCCGCCTTGCTCTATGGCTATGGGAGCTATGGAGTGACACTCGATGCACACTTCAGCGTCTCGGTCTTGAGCCTTGTTGACCGAGGATTCGTCTACGCACAGGCTCAGGTCCGTGGGGGAAGTGACCTCGGGGAGCAGTGGTATGAAGACGGGAAGTTCCTCAAGAAGAAGAACACCTTCACCGACTTCATCGCTTGTGCAGAGACCCTCATCTCTGAGGGCTATACCTCTCCTGAGCGCTTGATGGCCGAAGGGGGGAGTGCCGGCGGTCTGCTGATAGGTGCAGTGGCGAATAGTCGTCCCGATCTCTTCCATGCGATGATCGCAGCTGTTCCATTCGTTGATGTCGCGACGACGATGCTTGATGAGTCCCTCCCGCTCACTACCGGAGAGTACGAAGAGTGGGGGAATCCTAATGACCCTGAGTACTTCGACTACATGCTCAGCTATTCGCCCTATGACAACATCTCGGCACAGAGCTATCCGCATCTCTTGGTTACTGGAGGACTCAATGACTCGCAGGTACTCTTCCATGAGCCCACGAAGTACGTAGCGAAGCTCCGCCGTTTCAAGATGGATGACCATCTCCTCCTATTGAAGATGAATATGGATTCGGGGCATGGGGGAGCTACGGGACGCTATGATGGTATCCGAGATACCGCCTTTGAGTACGCCTTCCTCTTATTGACGCTCGGTATGAAGTAATCCTTCATCTTCGGATAGAGCTATACCGTAATATATATAGGGTGGGGGATGTACAATATAGTTATCCTCGCCTCCCTCCCTCCCAATGTTCCCAGCAGTGGGTCGTAATGTGCCTCCCTAATCGGATACTCTTACGACTCACTGCTGGGCGCTTTTAGCTCCCCAGCCAAGAGGCCTATGTACCAGATTTTCGCGAAGGGAGGCTATTGCATAGAGTCCTGCCCTCTATTTATTCAGCTAAGGCATCGCACGCCCAGCTCCCCGATATGCTTCTCCGAAGTGGTACGCAAGCCCTTCGCATTATCGCGCGTATTCCTCTTATCCAGCGGAGGAAAAAGAGCTGTTCTTGCGAAGAAAAAGTGCCTTCACGTAGTGGTTTTTCTCTATCTCTGCACGTAGTCTTAAAGACCAGGTACATCAGTCCAAATATCCACGTACGTAGATATTAGAGCCACGTACGTAGTCTAAACTTATCTGCCACTCGTCCGCAACTTTTATCCCTACGCAGAGCAATAACCTAATGGAGGTCACTTCACAAAGCTATATAGCTTCGCACCGAAAGCTATATAGGAATCAGCCCAAAGCTATATAGCATTCTTCGCCATCCTATATAGCTCTACCCCACGCATCCATATCCCTATTGAGACCATTGCGCAAGCCCACCTCTTCATTACTCGTACCTTCTTCCCTCGGAAATCGGAGGCTTTAGGCTGAGAAGTTCGAAGGAGGAAAGTATAAGCTGTGAAGAGATGGCCTTGTGCAATGGTCTTGAAGGGGTAATATCGACCAGTACTACTTCGTTGATGGGGTGACTAATCAGTTGATTGATAGTGCGTCGCAAGAGTAGCTTGGTGCTCGGTGGTTTGGATGGGAATTGGGTGAGCAGGTATGGAACTAAAGGAGGGCCTTGTAGGGGGATGATCTGCCTTATTTAATAGGGCTAATCTGCGAATATTTAAGAGGTTGCCGTAGAGTTAGGGTATGAAGGCGATTATTGTTACATTTGCAGTACAGAAGTTACGGGGTAGAGGACCGTCCTCCTGCCCTAATCATATCAACTCAAAGCAAGATAGAAAAGCTATGAACCTCTCACACATCGAGCATCTTGGCATCGCCGTAAAGAGTATCGAAGCATCTCTGCCTTATTATGAAGGCATCCTCGGTCTGAAGTGCTACAACATCGAAGAAGTAGCAGACCAGAAGGTTAAGACGGCCTTCTTCAAGGTCGGTCAGACGAAGATCGAACTGCTCGAAGCTACCTCTCCCGAAAGCACCATCGCAAAGTTCATCGAGAAGCGTGGGGAAGGTATCCACCACATCGCTTTCGCTGTGCCTAACGCTGACGAAGCGCTGCAGGAGCTCGCTGATAAGGGCGTCCAGCTGATCGACAAGCAGTCTCGTAAGGGGGCTGAAGGTCTGAACATCGGCTTCCTCCACCCCAAGAGCACGATCGGTGTCCTCACCGAGCTGTGTGACCACAGAGACGTCAAGTAATTGACCAAAGAATGGGATAATAGAAGAGTCCAGAGCGGAAGTCCGCTTACGTGATCTCCTCTATTATCCCATTCTAATTAATCTCTCTCCTATAATAACGACAGTATCTACTAACAGCAATCAATATGAGTGTCCAATTAGAGAAAATCAAGGAGCTTATTGAGCTCCGCGCTAAGGCCCACATCGGTGGCGGTCAGAAGCGTATCGACAGCCAGCACCAGAAGGGTAAGTTCACCGCTCGCGAGCGTATTGCCCTCCTTCTCGACGAAGGTAGCTTCGACGAAATCGACACCTTCGTCCTACACCGCTCGACGAACTTCGGTATCGACAAGACGAAGTTCCTCGGTGACGGTGTCGTCACTGGTTCCGGTACGATCGACGGTCGTCTGGTCTATGTCTTCGCACAGGACTTCACCGTCTTTGGTGGTGCACTCTCCGAAATGCTGGCTTCGAAGATCTGTAAGGTCATGGAGCTCGCTATGAAGATGGGTGCTCCTGTCATCGGCCTTAACGACTCGGGTGGTGCCCGTATTCAGGAAGGTATCAACGCTCTCAGTGGCTATGGTGACATCTTCCAGAACAACATCCTGGCTTCGGGTGTGATCCCCCAGATCTCTGCTATCTTCGGTCCTTGCGCCGGTGGTGCCGTTTATTCGCCTGCTCTTACTGACTTCAACATCATGAGCAAGGGTACGAGCTACATGTTCCTCACTGGTCCCAAGGTCGTTAAGACTGTCACTGGTGAAGACGTTACCCAGGAGCAGCTCGGTGGTGCCAGCGTACATGCCTCCAAGAGTGGTGTCGCTCACTTCGCTGTAGATAATGAAGAGGAAGGTATCCGCCTGATCCGTCACCTGCTCTCCTTCATCCCCCAGAACAACATGGAGGATGCTCCTTGCGTAGAGCCTACGGACGTAGTAGACCGCGTCGACGATGTCCTCAACACGATCATCCCCGACCAGCCTAACAAGGGCTACAACATGTACGATGTCATCGGTACGATCGTCGACAACGGTGAGTTCCTCGAAGTACACCGTGACTGGGCTAAGAACATCATCATCGGCTTCGCTCGCTTCAATGGTCAGAGCGTCGGTATCGTCGCTAACCAGCCTATGGTCATGGCAGGTGCCCTTGACAGCAACGCTTCTCGTAAGGCTGCTCGCTTCGTCCGCTTCTGTGACGCCTTCAACATCCCTCTCGTCACCCTCGTAGACGTCCCAGGCTTCCTCCCAGGTACAGGTCAGGAATACAACGGGGTTATCGTCCATGGTGCTAAGCTCCTCTACGCTTATGGTGAAGCTACGGTGCCCAAGATCACAGTCACGCTGCGTAAGGCTTATGGTGGTGCTTACATCGTGATGAGCTCTAAGCACCTGCGCTCCGACATCAACCTCGCATGGCCTTCAGCAGAAATCGCTGTTATGGGTCCCACGGGTGCTGTCGAAGTAATCTTCGCTAAGGAGGTAGCTGCTGCAGAAGATCCTGCACAGGCTGCTGCTGAGAAGGAAGAAGAATACCGCAAGGCCTTCGCCAACCCATACAATGCAGCTTCTTACGGCTATATGGATGACGTCATCGAGCCTCGCAACACGCGCTTCCGTATCATCCGCGCTCTTGAGCAGCTCCGCACCAAGAAGCAGATCAATCCTGCGAAGAAGCACGACAACCTGCCTCTCTAAGCAGGCTTGTCTTGGCCATTCATAGTCCATCAAGCTACACGCTATGAATCTCGCTCGCAAACTATACCAGCTAACCCTCGGGCTGTCGCTTGCGGCAGTACCGATGGTGGCATGGGCTCAAGACCATCCTCAGCTCTCCGAGAAAGTCCAAAGACTTGCCGAGCGCGACCCTGCTGGAGGTATCATGACCTTCACGGCTGTGCTCGTCGTCTTCCTCGCGCTGCTGATGCTGGTGCTTATCTTCCGATGGATCGGGATATTCTTCCAGAGGAGAAATGCTCCGAAAGTAGAGAAGCCCGCTACTCAGAAGGCGCCCGCAGCGAGCTCTACAGGTAAGCCCTCCGCTGAAGCTCTGGTAGCCATCTCACTGGCTCTCCAGAGTGCCGCGGGGAAGCCTGATGAAGTCGCCGCCGTTATCGCGATGGCTCTTCGCTCTGAGCTCGAGACGCAGCACGATCACGAAAGCTACGTCCTGACGATACGCCACCGTCCCACGATGTGGAACGCGCATGTCCAGCAGACTCCGGCCCTCAAACGATAAACAAGCTATCCTCACAAGAATATGTCGCAGGAACCCAATCTCAAGGAAGTCTTCGTCGCCATCTCCTATGCGCTGCACGAAGAGCTGGGTAAGCACCTCCACGACCAAGAGTCTCTGGTGCTCACCTACAAGCGTACGGCTCCATCTCCCTGGGCCTCCAAGGCTCTGACGATGCGCCAGCTTCCTATCCTCACGCAACGATAATAAGCAATCACATTCAACTCCCTATCCACAATGAAAGAGTACAAGTATAAGATCAATGGCAACGAGTACAGTGTCGCTATCATCGATCTCGAAGGCGACAAGGCTGCCGTAGAAGTAAATGGTGTCTCCTACCAGGTAGATATCCTCACCGAAGGCTACACCGCACCTGCTCCACGTCCAGCAGCTAAGCCTGCTGCGGCTCCCGCACCTGCTCCTGCCGTAGCACCCGCCGCTCCTGCACCCGCTCCTCAGCCTATCGCACCCGCTGCTCCTGCTGCCGAACCCGTAGCTCCCGCAGGTAAGGGTACGGCTGTCCAGTCTCCTCTGCCCGGTGTCATCCTCGACATCAAGGTCGCTGTAGGCGATCAGGTAAAGGCTGGTCAGACAGTGGCTATCCTCGAGGCTATGAAGATGGAGAACAACATCAACGCTGAGTGTGATGGGGTCATCACAGCGATCAAGGTCGCTAAGGGAGACAACATCCTCGAAGGCTCGGATATCGTAATCATCGGATAGTCTTATGTCCTCCTTCTGGGGCTTCTTAGCTGAGAATCTGGAGACCTTCTACTCCTTCACGGGGGTAGCTAATGCCACTCCTGGGCACCTGATCATGATCCTGGTCGGTCTGCTCTTCATCTTCTTAGCTATCAGATATGAGTTTGAGCCAATGCTGCTCATCCCTATTGGCTTCGGTATGCTCATTGGGAACATACCTATGCTCAACGGGCTGCAGGTCGGTATCTATGAAGAAGGCTCTGTACTGAACATCCTATACCAAGGGGTGCGTCAAGGGTGGTACCCGCCCTTGATCTTCCTCGGGATCGGTGCGATGACAGACTTCACGGCTCTTATCTCTAACCCCAAGCTCATGCTCGTCGGAGCGGCTGCACAGTTCGGTATCTTTGCAGCTTACATGACGGCTCTACAGCTGGGCTTTACGCCAACTGAAGCAGGGGCTATTGGTATCATCGGTGGAGCAGATGGCCCGACGGCTATCTTCCTCTCGAACCGCTTGGCTCCTCATCTCCTCGGTGCTATTGCCGTGTCGGCTTACTCCTACATGGCTCTGGTGCCCGTGATCCAGCCTCCCTTCATGCGTCTTCTGACGACGAAGAAGGAGCGTGTAATGCGTATGAAGCGCCCTCGTCAGGTCTCTCAGACGGAGAAGATCATCTTCCCTATCGCTGGGCTTCTCTTGACGACGATGCTCGTACCGCCTGCACTGCCCCTCTTAGGGATGCTCTTCTTTGGTAATCTCCTTCGCGAGAGTGGTGTCACGAAGCGTCTTGCTGACACAGCTAAGGGGCCGCTGATCGATACGATCACGATCCTCCTCGGTGTCACGGTAGGTGCTTCGACCCAGGCCACGGAATTCCTCACGGGTAACTCAATATTGATCTTCGGACTCGGGGCATTCTCCTTCGTCGTAGCTACGGTGAGCGGGATTCTCTTCGTCAAGTTCTTCAACGTCTTCCTCAAGTCAGAGAACAAGATCAATCCTCTCATCGGGAATGCTGGTGTCTCTGCTGTGCCTGACTCCGCACGTATCTCTCAGACGCTTGGTCTGGAATACGACCCCACGAACTACCTTCTCATGCACGCCATGGGGCCTAACGTCGCCGGGGTTATCGGGTCAGCTGTCGCAGCTGGTATCCTCCTGAGCTTCCTTGGCTAAGGGATCACCGACACACTACACACTACTATAGGCCTTCGCGCTCCAGATCTCCCTTGGGGGATGTGGGGCGCGAAGCTCTTTTATGTGGAGGCTCTTTGCTTGGGAGCTGTCTTGACTTCGCAGAGCTTTCCAAATAGATGGCGTGAACAATTTTTATTACTTCACGGTTTACTTGATAACAATCCCTAATTATTGATCCGATTATATATGAAGAAAATGACTTGGGCTCTGGCGGGACTTCTCGCTGCGGGCTCCTTTATTGCCTCCTGCTCGGGCTCGAATGGGCAGAGCAGTGTAGCGGCTTCTGACTCTGTGGCTGCCTCTGCTATTGATAGCACACAGGGTGTACAGATTGATTTCGCCGCCTCTGAAGTTCAGTGGAAGGGCTTCAAGCCAACGGGTTCGCACCACGGCAAGCTCCCTGTTAGCTCGGGGCAACTTGATCTTCGCGAAGGTATCCTTCGTGGTGGCTACGTCGCTCTTCGCCTTGACAGCCTCACTGTAGAGGATCTCAAGCCCGAGGAAGGCGGTGATAAGCTCAAGGCTCACCTTCTGAGTGAAGACTTCTTCGATGCTGCTAAGTACCCCGAAGTAAAGTTTGAGCTGACGAATATCCCCGCCGAAGGTGTCCGCATCGCAGACCTCACGGAGCTCAAGGGGAATCTCACGCTGAAGGATGTCACTAAGAACATCACCATCCCCGTCGCCTCTGTCATCTATGATCAGGAGCACGGCACCTACGTCATCGCGAGCAAGCCCTTCAACATCAATCGTGCTGACTGGAATGTCAAGTACGGCTCGAAGAGCTTCTTCACGGGTCTCGGCGACAACTTCATCAACGATGATATCGAGCTGAGCTTCCTCCTTCGCACGAAGTAAGCATTCTCCCGTCTCTTCGACGGAATAAGTCCCGGCCCTGCGGTAGCATTTACCGCAGGGCCGGGACTGTTTTTAGGGCGACGTATCGGCTACTGTTGCAGGCGACCTTCTGTAGCGCACAGACGAAGCTCAATAGCTTGCCGTAAGAAGGAATGTACCTTTCGATCGTAGGGTATATACCCTTTGTTCAGATGTTATATTACTTATGATGAAAAGTAATATAACATTTGGTCAGAAGTAATATAACATTCGGCTGAAAGTAATATAACATTCAGTTAGAAGTAATATAACTTCTGCTGAGAAGTAGAGATACTTCTTATCGCAGGTACTTGGAGGCTACGCTTCCTCTGGAGCACGAAGCACCTCGAGCTCAGGGTGACGCTCCATATAAGCCACTATATAGGAGCAGACGGGACGAACAAGAAGGCTTTCGCTTTGGCAGTGCTCGAAGAAGCTTGCGGCTAATTTTGCGGCAATGCCTTTGCCTTGATGCTCGGGCGAAACACGCGTGTGTTCGGCCACAGCAATGGAGGTCTCGGGAAGCACACGAAAGGAAATGTGGCCAAGCTCTTCGCTGCCTTCGTGGAGTGTGAGGCGGCTCTCTTCGCCGCTTGTAGTAAGCTGGATCATCGGATAGCTGTGAGGGTGGGGGAATGAAAAGAGCAAGGCCACCCCACCAAGTCGATGGAGTGGCCTCACGCCATTAATGAAACACGTGTCGTGCTGCTTACTTCTTACCCTTCTTAGCAGGAGCTACGTTGAGGTCGAGAGCTGCACCAGCCTTGAACTTCACAGCCTTGCGAGCAGGGATCTGGATCTTCTTCTTCGTCTGAGGATTGATACCCTGACGAGCAGGCTTTTCATTTACAGAGAAGGTACCGAAGCCGAGGAGCGTGATCTTCTCACCCTTCTTGAGTTCTGCAGCTACAATAGAAGCGAAAGCTTCAACGGCCTTGCGAGCATCTACCTTAGTCAGCTCAGCTACTTCAGCCACACGTGCGATAAATTCTGTCTTGTTCATAAGTTCTGTTGTATGGGTTGTACAAAGTTAATTGCAGCGAGGAGGGGGAGCTTCTGGAGGTATCCAGGTGGGATTGTGTGCCGTAACTCCCTCTTGATTCTGTTCCAAATGTACAGATTTTTTTGCTTATACAAAGGCTCTACGGCCTTTCCTGCAAAAAAAATTGATACCCTCACTCTGATTAATCCACCGTAATCTCTGGCGTACCCCCTACAAGCTTCGTGAAGAAGGTGATCTTGCCAGCATTCATCAGCTCGTCGTGATTGATGCGGTAGGTGTTCTTATAGAGCTTGTTACCTATCTGAAACTCGTCGAAATAGATGTGCTGACGGTTGGTATGTTCGTCTACAGGACGCGTCTCGATGACCAGCGTAGGATTCTTGTAGTACTTCGTGTCAAGGTGTATGGTGACCTTGTCAAAAGTAGGCGTAGTAAGCCCGTAGCTCATTGATCCAGGGCAGTCGGGATAGAAGCCAAGCATCGAGAAGATAGCCCATGCGCTCATCGCACCCGTGTCATCATTGCCTGGGATACCGCTGGGTTCGTTGCGATAATACTTGCTAAGAAGCTTGCTCGTGATACGCTGCGTGCGCCATGCCTCCTTGGGGAAGTAGGTGAAGAGGTAAGGATAAGCGATGTCGGGCTCATTAGCTGGGTCGTAGTTCTCCTTGTCGAAGACGCTCTGCAGCTTGTCGACGAACTTGCGTTCACCTCCCATAAGCTTCGCAAGACCACGGATATCGTGGGGGACGTAGAAGCTATAGTTCCAAGAGTTCCCTTCGTGGAAGCCTGGGTTAGGCTCGAAGTCGCGGCCGAGGGTGGGGTGGAAGGGGGTGAGGAACTTCCCATCGGGGAGGATCGGACGAAGTAGCCCCGTCTCCTTGTCGTAGTAGTGCTTGTAGCCAGAAGCTCGGCGAGCAAAGAGCTGTGCATCCTTCTTCTTACCCATAGCAGAGGCAAACTGGCTGAGATTCCAGTCTGCGATGTAGTACTCGAGCGCGTGAGAGACCGAGTTGTCGAACTGCTCTCTCAAGGGGACGTAGCCTCGTGAAGCGTAGTCATCGAAGTCAGGGCGGAGCTTATTATCCTTACCTGGCGTCGTAGCGCCCTTGAGCATAGCTTCGTAAGCGAGCTTCGTGTCGAAGTCACGGATACCACGCTGCCACGTGTCATTGATGACGATGATCGAAGGGTCTCCTTCCATGGTGAAGGTCTCCTGCCCGTAGAGCTCCCACTTGGGGAGCCAGCCACCTTCCTTATACATATCCAGCATCGTCTCTACCATAGCCAGCTGCTTGCGTGGATAGAGGATCGAGAGGAGCGGATGGACATTGCGGTAGGTGTCCCACAGCGAATAGACGGTATATCTGTCGTGCTTCGTCGTAGCCGTCTGGAGTGATCCCATCATAGGATACTGACCGTTGACGTCCTGCAGGATGTTGGGGTGGATCAAGAGATGATAGAGTGCCGTGTAGAAGATCTTACGCTGGTCCGTCGTACCACCTTCTACCTCGACGACACTCAGTGCCTTCTCCCAGCTATCCTCTGCAGCGCGACGAACGGCAGCGAAGTCCAGCTTAGGTTGCTCGGTAGTGAGGTTCAGCAGGGCATTCTCTTCGCTGACGAAGGATACGCCCGTCTGGACATAAATCGTCTCACCAGGCTTGGTGTCGTAGGAGAACCATACCCCGATATCATTCCCACTGATCTCCTTCCGGTAGGTAGGATAGATCTTGTACTTGCCTTGATCCTTGTCCCATTCAGCTTCTACGCCTTCCATAGGAGGCTGCTTCTTCCAGTAGCCCGAGGCTGGAGCACGGCGGCTGATGCGGATAGCGAAGTACTGATTAAAGACAGCTTGAGGAGCGTAGCAGAAGGTCCCCATGAGCTTGCTCCCTACGATGGTCGAGTCATTGAGGAAGCGCACGGTCGCACCACTCTCATTCGTCAGACCCAGACCGAGGTTTACGAGGATATTGCTCTTACCACCGCGCTCAAAGGTGAAGGCAGAGACGGCTGTACGCTGAGTAGCCGTCACCTCAGCCTTGATCTTATGCTTATCGAGCTGTACGCTGTAGTAGCCAGGGTGTGCCTTCTCTTGGCTCATGGCTGAGCCGTAGTGCGTATAGTCTACATCGAGATCGCCAGTAGAAGCCGATACGATGATACTCCCCAGCTCAGGGCAGCCGACACCGCTCAGATTGACATGGCTGAAGCCCGAGAAGAACTTGTTGTCAGCGGTGTAGGGTGTACTCCACCAGCGCTTGTCCTTATCGAACTTATTCAGCTCAGGGGAGCCCGATACATTGAATGGCGTGATACTCATCAAGCCATTGGGTACGACGGCTCCAGGGTTAGTCGTACCGAAGTTAGAGGTCCCGATGAAGGGATTGACTTCATCGATGAGTCGCTTGGTGCTCTGTGCCCATGCATTGCTCGAGAGCACGAGGAGCGATAGAGCAGCGACCAGTGGCAGCTTTGTTAGCTTCATATCGTACGTATAATAAGTAGAGTGGTAGGGGAAACAGAGTTCATCCCTTGGATAAGGATCATGGACGCTGTCGTAGTGAAGCGAGGATGATGATTATCCAAGGGATGATCTCATATAGGCCTCTTCTTTATGAGGCAGAGTATGGGGAGGGATTAGCGGAGCTTACCGCCACCCATGAATGGTATCTTCGGCATCTTGGGCATCTTACCACCCTTGAAGCCCTGAAGCGTCTTCATCATCTTGCGGGTCTGGGTGAACTGCGTGAGGAGCTTATTGACATCTTGTACGCTCGTCCCACTCCCAAGAGCGATGCGCTTACGGCGATGACCATCGAGGATATGAGGCTTAGCTCGCTCCTCGGGCGTCATCGAGTAGATGATAGCTTCGATGCTCTTGAAGGCATCGTCCTTGATATCGATATCCTTCAGTGCCTTCCCGACACCAGGGATCATCGCTGCAAGATCCTTGATGTTACCCATCTTCTTGATCTGCTGGATCTGGGCGAGGAAGTCATTGAAGTCAAACTGATCCTTAGCGATACGTTCCTCAAGGCGCTTGGCTTCGCGTTCATCGTAGAGCTGCTGGGCACGCTCGACAAGTGAGACGATATCACCCATGCCGAGGATACGGTCGGCCATACGATCGGGGTGGAAGACATCCAGTGCATCCATCTTCTCGCCCATACCGACGAACTTGATCGGCTTATCAACGACGGTACGGATGGAGAGGGCAGCACCACCGCGGGTATCCCCGTCAAGCTTGGTGAGGACGACGCCGTCGAAATCAAGACGCTCGTTGAAGGTCTTGGCCGTATTCACAGCATCCTGACCCGTCATCGAGTCAACGACGAAGAGCGTCTCTGAGGGGCGGATAGCACGCTTGATCTCTTCGATCTCACGCATCATCTCTTCGTCGACAGCCAGACGACCAGCGGTATCGATGATCACGACATCGCATCCCTGACCCATAGCTTCAGCCACACCACGGCGAGCAATGCTCACGGGATCCTTGCTGTCGAGGTCAAAGAATACGGGGACATCGAGCTGACCTGCCAGCACGCGAAGCTGCTCGATAGCAGCGGGACGGTAGACGTCACCAGCTACGAGCATCGGCTTCTTGCCTTGCTTGGTCTTGAGAAGGTTAGCCAGCTTCCCGGAGAAGGTTGTCTTCCCTGAACCCTGAAGACCCGACATGAGGATGATGGCGGGCATACCCGTGAGGTTCAGCTCAGCAGCCTTACCTCCCATGAGGTTAGCCAGCTCATCGTGGACGATCTTCACCATCAGTTCGCCTGGGCGGACTGCGGTGAGGACATCCTGACCTAAGGCCTTCTCCTTGACGTCTTCGGTGAATTTCTTAGCTACGTTATAGTTGACGTCCGCTTCGAGGAGTGCTCGGCGCACATCCTTGAGCGTCTCAGCTACATTGAGTTCGGTGATCTTACCTTCGCCCTTGAGGATCTTAAACGACCGCTCGAGGCGCTCACTCAGGTTTTCGAACATATCTATACGAGTCTATTAGTTGCGGTATCGGGGAAGATAACTGCGGGCTTGAAGCCCTGTGCTTCTTCGTAGGTCATCCAAGCATAGGCCATGATGATCACGGTATCGCCAGGCTGCACCAGACGGGCTGCAGCTCCGTTGAGGCAGATGACACCTGATCCTCGCTCTCCAGCGATGACGTAGGTCTCGAGGCGAGCCCCATTGTTATTATTGACGATCTGTACCTTCTCTCCTGGGAGGATATTAGCGGCCTCGATGAGGTCGGTATCGATAGTGATACTCCCGATGTAAGAGAGGTTAGCTTCGGTGACTGTGACGCGGTGAATCTTGGACTTCAGTAATTCAACAAGCATATCTCTTATATTTCTTTGATCCAGGCACGACGGGTCTTGTGGTGCTTACGCTCGAAGTAGTTCCACTGCATCTGTACAGCAGCGTTGGTCTCGAGCTCTGGATTGCTCTCGGCATAGCGTACGCCGTTCTTCTGGAAGACAGGGATGAGGTCGTCGAAGAGAAGTGCATTGACGCCCTTGTTCTGATACTCTGGGATGACCCCGATGAGGTAGAGGTCTACGATGGGGTTCTTCATCTTCAGTGCACGTAGTAGGTGTGCCCATCCGAAGGGGAAGAGGCTTCCCTTAGCTTTCTGTAGCGCACGGCTAAGGTTGGGCAGCGTGATGCCGAAGCCAATGACCTTATCATCTTCCTCGCGGACGATGACGGTCACGAAGTCGTAGCGTAGCATAGGGATGTACATACGCACATAGTAGTCGATCTGCTCACGTGACAGCTCAGATACCCCGTAGAGGACTGAGTAGGCTTGGTTCAGCGTGTCGAAGATGCGGTGTGCATAGGGGAGGATCTCCTGTTGATTCTTGAACTTCAGAGTCTTGAGCCCGTACTTCTTGCGGACGATCTCGGCGATACGCTTGTGCTTCTCGGGGATCTCCTCGGGGATCATGATCTTATACTCCTGCCAGTCCTGATCCTTGACAAAGCCCATGCGCTGCATGTGCTTGGGGTAGTATGCATAGTTGTAGATCGTAGCCATCGTACCGAGCTGGTCGAAGCCCTCGATGAGCATCCCTTCGTGGTCGAGGTCAGAGAAGCCCATGGGCCCCTGGAGCATATCCTTGCCACGGGCCTTGCCCCAGTCGGCAACAGCCTTGAAGAGCGCATCGACGACTTCATTGTCATTGATGAAGTCGACGAAGCCGAAGCGTACGTTGTTTTGGTTCCACGTCTCGTTGGCGCGGTGATTGATGATCCCTGCGATACGCCCGACGATACGCCCATCGCGATAGGCGAGGAAGTATGCGGCTTCGCAGAACTTAAAGGCGGGGTTGCGTGCTGGGTCCAGCGTGAGGAGTTCGTCCTCGATGAGCCCAGGTACGTGATACGGATTGCCCTTGTAGAGCTTGAGGTTGAACTTGACGAACTTCCTCAGGTCGGCTTTCTCCGTGATCTGTCTTATTTCGACTGCCATATATTATCGTTGTCTCTTGTGCCTCGGTGAGGCTTACACAATGTGCACAAAGATACGGTAAAAAGCTAAGATGCCGAGGAATGAGCTTCGTGGAGATAAGGCTTCTTATAGCTTATCTCATAATGCTGTCCTTGTGGTATGTCGTCCCATTATCATAGTACTCCGTGGATAGTCACTTCGTAAACGACTACTGCTCTGTGCTCGAACTAACTACTATTGCTACGAGGGCAAACGACTACTCGTTCGGGGTATGAACGACTATTGGTTCGTACTTGGAACAACTACAGCTTTGAGAGGGAATGACTATTGCTGTAGTCTTGTACCTCGCTCATTTCGATTTACTTACTCGAGGCTATTCGGTGTAAAGCAGTATCGAGTGCCAGCTGTGAGTACCTTGGAGCGGTTGTCCTGTCTTGCTCTAAAAGTAGAAAGCCAAAGGTGGATGGAAAATGAACCAGTACTGGTCGACGATTTGACCAGTACTGGTCAGCTCGCGAATCAGTATAGGTACATTTAGTGACCAATACTGGTTCATATATAGGTATATGGGTGCGTGGGTAGAGCTATATAGGAATCAGTCCAAAGCTATATAGCTTTGTGAAGTGACTTATATTGGGTTGTTGCTCCGCGTATGGATAAAAGTTGTGGACGAGTGGCAGATAAGTTTGGGCTACGTACGTGGCTCTAA
>ERZ772766.140-NODE-140-length-41824-cov-31.074697_pt1 | contig 41824 bp, 46 predicted proteins | sample MGYA00511379_ERZ772766 | MGnify/ENA primary metagenome ERZ772766 (study PRJEB29015, sample SAMEA2737895) | human oral metagenome | biome: human oral; feature: human-associated habitat; material: dental | place: China | collected 2116 ... | reverse complement strand
TCGGGGTCGCCATTTTTATGTAATTTTGGCAGTTTCCGAAGTGTGACTATAACATTATCAGGAAAAATCTTTATATCTTTTACAAAAAATTCAATGATACTTCTATCTAATTTCTCATCAAATCTATTTTTTAAGTTATAAAGATATAGTTTTATTCCTTCTTCAGTAAATGATTTACCATTACTTTCTTGAAGTGAATATAGTTTTGACTTTAAAAAATTTAACTCCTGATTAATTTCTTGATTTTTTTTATAGAAAATCTCTTCTAAAATAACACCTTCTAAATTTTTCTCTAACAACCTCAGAGATTTATTATTCAATTTTTCTATTTCCTTTTTACATTTTTCTATTTCTTCACTTTTATCAAACTCCTTTCTTAAAACTTCAAATAAGTCTTTAGAAATAATTTCAATGTTTTTATTATTTAAAATTTCATTTTTTATAGTACTAATAACAGCTTTTTCTAATTTTTCTTTTCTTAAATATCTGTTTTTACATGATTTTGTATTATTTTTTCTATTTTTACACTGATATCCATAATATACCGTTCCATATCTATTTTTAGTTCGATATCCTCCAACATAAGCTTCTCCACATAATCCACAATTACAATGACCTGTTAATAAATAGTAATTATCTTTTCTTTTTCGTGGTTGATTCTTGCTTATTCTGAATCTTCCCTGAACCTTATAAAAAATAGTTTTATCAACAATAGCTTCATGAGAATTTTCAATGATTAAAGGATCTTTTAAATAAGTACCTTTTCTATTTTTTAAACCTAAAAAATAAGTTCCTATATATTTCATATTAAGTAGAGTATCCCTGATTGAGGTTTTTTTAAAATTACTACCAGATTTATTTTTATAACCTTTTTTATTTAAGATATCTGCTATATCTGAATATGTTAATCCCTGAGAAGCTAATGAAAAAATAAATCTTATAATTTTAGCTTCTTCTTGATTAACTACATATCTTTTATTTTCATCAAGGTCATAACCTAGGGGAGGAAGTCCCCCATTATGTATACCTTTAAGTGCATTTTCTTTTTTTCCTTTTTTTACCTCACGAGATAAATTTAGACTATAATATTCATTCATTCCAGTTAAGACAGATTTAAGGATAATACTTTCAGGACTATCATTTAATTCTTCTAAAACAGAAATAAGAAGAACATTATTTCCATTAAGTTTTTTCTCAAAAATTGCATGATCATATTGGTTTCTCGCAAACCTATCATACTTATGAACTATGACAAGCTCAAATTCTCCATTTCTGCTATCAGAGATCATTTCTAAAAAACTCTCTCTATCTTTTATAGATGTTCCTGAAATAGCTTCATCTTTATAAAATCTTATTAGTTCTATTTCTTTTGTTTTACAGTATTGTTCTATAGCTCTCATCTGAGCTTCAATACTTTCTTCTCTCTGATTATTGGAAGAATATCTACAATACCCTACTGCTTTTTTCATCTTCTACCTCATTTAAAAAGCCAATTAGAAGACAATAAAGAAAATTTTTATAAGTACTTTCTTTTATTTCTTCATCATCTACAAAGCAATTAGTTTTAATATTTAACTGTTTCATATATTTTACCTCATTTTCAAAATTAAATCTAATATTTTTTATTTTAGATACTATTTTAATAAAATTTATAATAAAGAAAAAGAAACATTGCTAATCCTACTCTAGTACCAATAATGTACCTTTAAAAAGAATATCTTAGCCCTGCACCTACATAATATTGATTATTTGTTCTTACAATATCAGAATTTTTAATTTTTTTATCATATATATCTATTCCACCAAATACTAAAAATGATGTTTGTTCAGTCATTGCCATATCTAATGTTGCACTAACTCCACCTGCTATAGTATCCTTACCTTTATATGTTTTTTCAATTTTACTATTATTTTGTATATCTTTTTCTTTTATACCAATATAATAATCCATATATTTTGAATTATAATAGTTGAATGTTACAGCTGGTATAAATGTAACTCTTTCATTCACTTTATAGGCTCTATTAAGTTTAACATTTACTTTTGTTCCATGATTTCCAAAAACTACTTCTGCGTGACCATCAATATTTTTATCAATTTTAAAGTCTAAAGCTATTCCTCCCATAACTTGTGTGTTTCTTGATTCTAAATTTTTATATCCATCTTTAAATTGAGATTTTCTTATTGCAAAATCTGAATATCCTCCAATTGGATCTACTATTGCAGAGAAATTAAAATCAGGTTCTTTATAAAAAATAAATCCTGGCTTATATCCCTTTAAATAAAAACGATTATATTCTAAATTTATTATAGGTAATGCATTAACTTGATTTTTAGAATGATATACAGAATTCTTATAATAAGCTCCAACTCCTATTGTTTGAGTATTTGCTTCAGCCAAAACTGATACTCCTAATAAAAATATTAATAATTTTTTCTTCATTTTATTCCTCCTTAAAATATTTATTATTTTATTAATAGAACTATCTGGTATGCAGAAAATATAAAAACTAGGAAACAGAAAATAAGTATTATAGTTATTAATTTGGTATTCATTATAGATCCATTTCTTAGTTTCACTCTTATCAATAGAATACAAAGAAATGAAATAAATAAAAGAACTACATTAAAAATTAAATTTATAAACATTTTTTCCTCCCTTGAAACTAAGTGACACATGTGTCACTTAGTTAACTTTCTTTTCATCAGCTATCATCCTCTCTATTCTTTCAACAATAGCTTCTCCATTCCAACCTTTATGATTTAACCATGCTATATTAAATTCTTTTGTATCTAGCTCTGCTAATTCATCACATTTTTCTTTATCTTCTCCAGATGAAGCAGCCACATAAGCTAATTCTAATGGAGATAAGGCTAATTCAAACAATCTTGAACCTTGTGGATTCTTAAAATAATAATGTTTTTTGGGAATTGATTGATATATTATTTCAATTTCTCTATCATTTAAGTCAAACATCTTATAATAACCCTTTTGTACTTCTGATAATGCTGTTGTATTTGGAAGATAAATTCTTGTATAACAAGCATCCAATATTGCACTTTTTATTTTACTTTCAGCTATATCAGCTAACGATTGAGTTGCGAATACAACAGACACATTATTTTTTCTCATAACTTTTAGCCATTCTCTAATTTTACTTTCAAATCTTGGATTATCCAAAAACAACCATGATTCATCTAATGTAATTAAAGTTGGACTAATTTTATCTATCATATCTGTTTCTATTTTATGGAATAAATAATTCAATGCTGGTGTAATAGCATTTTTAGCTTCAGCTATTTGCTCCATTTCAAAGATTGTATAGTTATTGTTTTCTAAAAAGTCTGAATTACCATCAAAATACTTTGCATAAGGACCTTTTCCACAATATTGAGCTAAGGCATCTTTAATAGTTTTTGATTGACCTCCAACTAAATTTGAAAATGAAGATAAAGTTCTCATTTCAGGAGATAAAGATCCTAAAGACACAAGTCCATTCCAAGTATATTGCCTTATCTCTGGTGTAATCTGAACATGATTATCTTCTAGCAAATTTTCAATAAATTCTTGACACCATTCTTTTTCTATATCACTTCTTTTCTTTTCAACTTCCTCAGCTTTTTTTCTTATTGTTTCATCACTTAAATTTCTATTATTCTTTTTTATTTTTTCAAACTCTATATCTATATTTGTTTGTAATATTCCTACTCCTCTTAAAGGTTGAAATCTTATATTATCCTTTCCTAAATCATAAAAAAGCCCTCCATAAGCTCTATTTAATATCTTTGTTGAAGCTCCTTTATCAAAGCCAATTACTTTGGCATTTTTATAACCTAGAAAAGCACTTTGTAAAGTTCCTAATAAAACTGATTTACCTGAACCTGTTGGTCCAACTATAAGAGTATGTCCAACATCAGTATAATGTAAATTCAATCTAAAAGGAGTATTTCCTGTTGTTTGACAATAAAGAAGAGGAGGCGTATCTAAATGTTTATTCCATTTATTTCCTGCCCAAACAGAATTAATTGGCAACATATGTGAAAGTACTTTTGAATTCATAAAAGGTCTTCTTTCATTGAAATAATTATTACCAGGCATAACTCCTAGCCAACAATCTAAAGTATAAAAATCCTCAATTTGTACAACAAACCCTAAGGAAGAAAGCAATGTTCTAACCTCTTGAGCTTGTCTTTCTACAATATCTCTATTTTTATTTTTTAGAATTACAGTAGTAGTATAATATCCAACAATATCTCTGTCTTCATCTAATTTTGTTTTTTCATCTCTAACTTCAATAGCAGCATTCATAGCACTTTGATTAGGATTTGTAGTTTCATTTTTAGAAAAAAATTCTATAAACATGTCTTTAAATGATAATCTTGCTGCCCACCATTTGTTGTAATATTTGTCTAAAATCTTTTTTATGGTTATTTTCTCAAGCATGATATATCTACTGCCCCATATATATTCAATATCAGTTCTATTAAGCCTATCTATCATTCCAGGAACTGAAAAACCTGGAAAATTTAAAATGGATATAGTCTTTATATAGTCTTCTCCTATTTGAGGATTTATTCCTCCAGTAAGAGTTGAATCTGTTATATATGAATCTATAAATACAGGTAGTAGAGTTTCTTTTATACCATTTTCATTTAGTTCTCCTTTTTCTATAGCTTTTTTTATTAGTTCTGGCATATCTCCAGTTGCTATTAATTTCCCTTCATAGTATATTGCTCTCGGAACCTTAATTTTATGAGAATTATCACTAACAAAAGAATGATAGTAAGCCATTGTTTCATCAACATTTAAAACCTCACATTCTTGTAAAGTTTCATTTAAAAAAGAATAAATTTTTAAAAGCTCATTATTATAATATTTTAAATTTTTTTGGAATGTGTCATTTATTAATTTTTTATCATTTTCTCTAAATAATAAACTTTTTGCTTTTTGTAAATTATCTTCAGGAACCAGCCATGTAAAAGTTATATAATAGTCACTTTCATAATGATTTCCTGAATTAAAAAATTCTGATCTTTCTAATTCTAAAATTCTTATAGGGATATTTTTAATTCCTTTTTTTCCAACATAGTTTCTTATTTTACTTCTTATTGCATTCATTTGAAGTGTCCAACTATTATCTAGTTGTTTTAATGTTTCATTCATTCTTTCAGTTACACTCAGTAGTTCATAAGCAGTTGAACTATCTAAGTCTTTACCTCTTACTTTAAAAGTAGTTTGAAAACTTCCATCTTTTGTTATAACTATTGGAAAATGAAAAGTTTGTGTCTTCCCTGCTACTTCTTTTGAGATATAGAAATCTTTATTCTCATAGTTACAAGCCCATGGTAATAAATGATATAAATAGTCTCTATTATTAAAATCCTTAATTTTTTTAAGATTTACATCCTTATATTCTTTGAACATTTCCCCTCCATTAGTAATAATATTCTTTAAACTTTAGATGACTTCTAAATACTTTAAAAAATTTTGTGTCTTTCTTTGTAAGATAGACAAGATAGCCATGTGAAAAAGTAAAGAGAATTATTACAATTAATACTACTAATCCACTATCTGTTGAAAAAATAAGGATAAGTGCTAAGAAAAAATTCCCTATAACTGCTTCTCTTGCTCCTCCTGCAACTGTAATGTCAGTTGTAAAAGCTCTACAAATTTTTTCTCTTAAATCTAATTCTTCCATATATTCTCCTATGCTACTTGTTTAAATAAATATCTTCTATTTTCATAGTCATAACCTTCTAACTCTATTATTTCTTTTACTTTTCTGCTAAGTCCATCTAACTGAAGATTTACAACCATATTAACAGTTCTTGCTATTGTATCTCTTTGAGGGTCTCTTGAAACTTCTGTAATATAGCTTTCTAGCTGTAAAAGTCCTAATTCAGCTGAGTCAGCATGTAGAGTACATACTCCTCCAGGATGTCCTGTATTCCAAGCCTTTAATATATTAAGTGCTGCTCCATCACGAACTTCACCTATAACAATTCTTGTAGGTGTTCTTCTTAAAGTCGAAGTTAATAATCTTCTTATAGGAACATTCTCTGTTGCTCTTAAATATAGTACATTCTCGCAATTACATTGAAGTTCATTTGTGTCCTGGATAATAATAACTCTTTGTTTATATTGGGCTATTTCTTCAAGTAATGCATTACATAAAGTAGTTTTTCCACTTTTTGTTCCTCCAACTACAAGAATATTTTTTCTATCCTTTATTCCTTTTTTTATTACATCAGCTTGTTGTTGTGTCATTATTTTTGAATTAACATAGTCATCTAAAGTAAAAATTAATGAACTATGTTTTCTTATATTAAAAGCTGATGTTTTACTAATTGGAGGAATATTCCCTTCAAAACGAAAACCTGATCCTGGTAACTCAGCAGACACAAGAGGATTTTCAGGAGTAACTTCTTGATTAACATGATTTGCTACAAGTTTTACAACATTTTCAGCTGCTATACTATCCATATTGCCTATATAAAATTCACCTTTTGTAAGACTATCTGCAAACACTTTTCCATCATCATTCTTCATGATTTCTATAATGTCTTTATCATGCATATACTCCATAATTTCTTTACCTAATGAAATTTCTAATAAACTAAGAAGGTTATCTTTCATTTCATTATCTTGTATCATTCTTTTCTTCCTTTTCATCTTCAACTTCATTAACATTTGTTGTATTAATTTCTATTTCAGGAACTTCAAATGAAAATGAATCTAATATTTTTTTTATACCTTCTACTAAAATATTTAGTTTATCTTTATCTACTAATAAAATTTCTATAGCTTTTTCTTTTTCCATAAATGGTGTTTTTAATTTAGTCCACAGTTGTCTACCTTTTTTTTCAATAAATTCTTTTTTTTCTCTTTGAGCTATTTTCAATTTTTCTGTATACTCTTCAATTTTTTGGTCATAGGTTTTCTTCTTCTTACTCATAATCACTCTCCTAAACTAAGTGACACATGTGTCACTTACTTTTTTATCTTTTTATTTTTTTATGTTTTTTAATTGTGTCTTAAGATAAAATATTTCATTATTAATGGTTCTTAATATTTTTATTTTTGAACTAAGTGACACATGTGTCACTTAGTTTTTAGGTCTTCCCATTTTTTATATTCTTTTATTACATCTGAAGGAGTTGCTTTTGTAAAATACGTTTCTCTGGCAAGTCTATTCTTAAATTCGTTAAATTCATACCATCTAGCTTGTTTACCACGAATAGGATTTTTTCCTGCTGACAATATAATAACTTCTTTTTCATCCATAGTATGTACTTCTTCTGCTCTCATAAGAGGTCTTCCTACATAACTTTCCGTATAATTTACTTTTCTAAAGAAAAGCCCCTGTGAATAAGATTTAGTTATAATTTTTTCAGTCTTATTTCCTAATCTTGTTTGGACGTATTTGGCTGTGTCCACATCATTTGTTGTATAGTAAAGTGTTGTAGACATATTTCCTAAGAATGAATTATTTTCCCCATATACTTCTTTTAACTGTTTCATATCTTGAATTATTATAAGTGCTTTCATTCCCCAACCTCTTATATATGAAATTGCTTTATGAAGCATATCAACTTTACCAATAGCAGTTAACTCATCTAATAAAAGTAAAAGTTTATGTTTGAATGCAATATTTTCACCTTTTTTATTTAATTCCATACTATCTGTTAAAATATATAGAATTTGAGTTAAAAATAATTTTAGAAGCACTGCTGTTATATCAACTGAATTAGGGGCTGTTACAAAAAATAAATCCATTGGAACTTCACTATTCATTAAATCAGAAATTCTAAAATCAGAATAAGCAGTATTTCTTGCTATTGTAGGTATAATAAATGCTTCTAAATCTATTTTTGCACAACCTATTATTCCTGATCTTTCTTTATCAGCTCTATCTGCCATTTCAGCTCCAATTTTTGAAACTGAAGGGTGTGTCCTTGGAAGTTCTTCACCAGTCTTTAAAATAGTAATATCATTATAGATGTTATAAAATAAATCTTCTGGTCCATCACTATTATGTTCAGAATTTATCATCTGTTGTAATTTTTGGTCTTCTGTAAATTGTGGTGAAGTTATAAAATTATATACATCAGCAAGATTTGCTATTCTATTTTTTACCATGTACAAAACATGTAATATTACTGCTGTTAAATAAACTCCCGCTGACGGAGCAAAGAAAGGATCTTTAGTTCTATCAGGAGACACAATAGCCAAAGCAATATTTTTAGCATCTTGATACTCATAAACAGTTCCTCTTCTTATTTCTACCATAGGATTATAATGGCAAGACACTTTTTCTACCCCATCAGCTGTTGCTTCAAATCTAAAAACTTTGTGTCCTAAACTTTTTCTATATGCTGCTGTGTAAAGCCAGTTTTCACCTTTAATGTCATTGACTAATGTTGAGCCTTTCCAAGTTGTAAGACTAGGGATTACTACTGCTGCTCCTTTACCTCCACCACTTCTCGCAACCATCATGACATGTCCTGGTGTATTATCAACTAAAAGTCTCCCATATTGATCTTTTCCAAGAACTACTCCATCACTATAGAATTCTCTTTCTCTCCAACTCTTTTCAGTAAGAAGATAATTCAAAGCTTTTGAATATTTTTTTATACTGTTTGTTTCTTCTGATATATCTATTTTTATATAATCTTTTCTTTCTAAAATATTTCTTTGATATAGAGCTAAAGTATTTGTTTTTTTATATTCCTTTTTTACTTTTCTTTTATCTTTATAAGGAAAAAATCCCATTTTATTTATATCAGATTTGTTGGCCCACTTTGCAGAACCATGAACTGTAATTACCTTTTTCTTATAGTTTACTAAGGCTATTAGTAAAAAAGATAATATAGCAGTCATCCCCATATTTGTATATGCATCATCCATTGCTTTTGGCACTTTTTTTTCAAATTTTTGCCAAGATAGTATTTTAAATGGTGAGTATATAGGAGTTTTATTTTTATATAAGAATAAGTATTTTCCTAAACTTTTATGGTATTTAACATTCTTTGCAAAAGTTTGTGTCCCTACTGATAAAGTTCCAATAATTGCAATTATAAAGATAATAATACTAATCTTTCTTCTTATTGTCATTTCTAAACTTATACCCATTTTTATTCTCCATAAGGTTCAAGAATCAAATCACTATGAACCATAATATTAAGTCTTGTTCCAGGTTCTATATTTATAGTTGGCTGCCTAGATAATGCTCTTTCAGCAAATCTATCTCCAATTGTAACTATTTGTTCACCTGCTCCTTCAGCTGCTGCTCCTCTCCAATCATTTTTTCTATCTGTTACAATAGCTCCAGCACTTCCCATTATTGATGAAAGAACAACACCTTTTAATAAAGTTCCAAAATGATTATCAATTTCTCCAGTTATTCCAGCTTTTCCAGATAAATCTACTCCTTGCATATTATCTAGTCCTATACTTTTCCCATCAGGAAAAATAAGTCTTTGCCATACAACCAATAATCTTTCTTGTCCAAAGGTAACACTTGAATCATAAGTTCCTACAACTCTTGTTCCTTGTGGTATCAATATATGTTTTCCACTTATTGTGTCTCTTACATTTTCAGAAACAACAGCCACAATAACTTTAGAAGGTAAATCAGAATTTATACCTGTTTGAAGTGTTGCTGGAATAAAATCTCCTGCTTTTAATTCAAACTCAGATAACTGTTCTACCAAGAAATTAGTTTGGTAAAATTTTTGAGCTTGTTCATTCATTAAGAAATTCTTCTTACTTTCTTGTCTATTACCATCATAATCTTCAACAGGTTTATTTCCATTTTGTGCTAAAAGAACTTTATTATCAACTTGTTGTGTCTGAGGACGAGTAGCTATAGTTATTGTTGTTGGACTTCTAAATGCTGCATCAGCTTCAGATTCAAGTTGCCTTAATCTATTTTCTCTTTCAATTTCTTCTGTTGATTTTTGAGGTTCAACATTATTTTGATTTTCTTCATCATCACCTGGAATAACATAATTTAATTCTTCATCAGTTAGTCCTCCATTCTCATCATTCTCATCATTTTCACCATATCCTAAATCTTGCATATCTTCTTCACCATACTGAACATTATCTAAATCAGGACTTTCATTTTCTTTAGCAACTTCAGTCTTAATTATTTTTTTGTTATTTTGATCAGTATCTTCAGATGAAAATATTTCTTTTCTGAAGGTCAAAAGAATTATTAGAAGAATAACAAATATAAAAAATCCATAAACTATTTTCTTTTTAAAAAAGGTACCTTTTTTTGGTTGATAACTTATATTTGAGTTTTGTTGATTTTGAGGTTCATTTTGATCATTATTGAAATCCATCTTTACCCCCTATATACTTACTGAAATATGGTCATTAGGTGATTTTATAAAGCTACCTTTTCTTTTTATAATTATTTCTTTTTCTCCATACCTTAGATATGCCTGTTTAAATAATCTATCAACTGTATAATATCTAGTTTCAGGATCATATCTATGTCTTACAGAAGCTCCTTCTCCTGTTTGTTCATCTTTTATAAATAAGATAGGAAGTTCTGTTGCTTTTACTTTTTCACCCATTACAATAAATGTTTGTTCCCCATCATCAAAAATTTGTACAGGAGACCAAGTTTCTTTATTTTTATTCCAAGTATATTCAAAGTTAAGATTATTTACATTAACTTTTGTTTCTTGGGCTTTTAAACTTCTTTCTTTTTGCTTAGCTATTTCTATTTCTTTTGGATATTCAAAAGAAATAACTGGAGCATAAGAATTTACTTTTGCTTCTAAAACCAAATTATACATTCTTTTTGTTGTTGATATTACAAGGTTTGTTTTTAATTCTGGAATAAAAGGTTTTATTGAAATTGCTGGTGACATTCCTCTTGAAGTTCCTGTATAATATGTTTGAATACTCCATCTAGTAGCATCACCTATTTCAGCATGAATTATATCTTCATCAGGACTTAAAATAATTGTGCTAATATATCCAGCTCTAGTTGGTATACGATAACTATCGTTTTCATTATAAAAATATGTACTATTAATATTTGTTTTTGAATTTTTGTAGCCTTTCTCTATTGTAGGTTCTTCTGTTGAATAGGGATCATATTCAGAAGCATAATCTACTGCATAGAGAGAGTTAGTTAAACCAATTAAAATTAATAATGATAATAATCTTTTCTTCATTTCTCCTCCCTTTATTTTGATAAATCATTTGTTATATGATAATCTTGAATAATAAGACCCAGAGGATTTATTTTTAGATCTTCAGGATTCATTTTATCTTGTTGGATAACAGAGAAATTTCCTGTTTTTTTATCAACAGATACTAGACTTCCATTTTTATATGTTTTCTCTGTCCAATTTACTTGATAAATATCTTCAGAATTTCTTAACATAGAAGTTATTACTACATCTATTGATTCTTTATTCTTAAACTTATCCTCTAATTTTAAATTATTAATATCTACATTCATCTTATTTTTCATTTCTGATGACAGAAATGAATATTCTCTTTTCATCTTTTTATAAGTAAAGACTTTATCTAATGAAACAGAACGAGTATCTATAACAAAATCATTTAGCATTGCAAAGATAATTGTGTCATCTACTGTATAATTTATTTGATCCATTCTTCCAGTATAATAAAAACTACCTTTTTCCTTATCAACTTCAACAATATATGGAACTAATTTTGTTTTATTAGCTAAATGAAAATATCCAAGTAATGTTCCCCCTTCAAATAAAGCCATTATTAAAAATGCAAGTTGCCAATTACGACAACTTTTTGAAAGACTTAACATTCTATCATAAAAAGGATTATTAATAGAAAAATCTTCCTTATTTCCTGAAAAATGTTTACTAGGTTTCCAAGAGAATTTTTGATTTTTTTCTTTTGGCATTATTTCTCCCCCATTACATTAATAAAGCTCCACTGTATCCTAAAAATTTTGGTCCCCAAGTTGCAGCAGCAAATACTATAGTACTTCCTGCTATCCAACCTATAGCTTTTTTACTTAAATGTTCAGTTAAACCAGCCATAATAGCAAAACCTAAAAGTGCTAGAGCTAATATAGACATTAATCTAGCTGTTGGACCAGTTAGAACTTTTGCAAGTTTATCAAGTCCACTTATCCAAGGTGCATCTGCTGTTGCAGCCATAGCATTAGAAGATAGAAGAAGAAATGCTGCTATATACATTTTCTTTCTTTTTAAAAAATTGTTAATTTTTTCCATATTTTACCCTCCTTAATTTTTTTTACTTTCATTTCTAAATGAAATATGTTAAAATGGAAAAAAGCTACTACATATTATGCTATTATATGTAGTAGCTTTCTTAATTTTTCTTATTTTATTTTTAAATATAAAATTTACCAATTTCAAAATAATTTTTTATAATTTATTTTTCATAAACATCTCTTCTATGTCCAACTGTAAGAGCTAAAATAATAAGTTCTTTATCTTCTATTACACAAATTAATCTATAATCTCCTATTCTATACCTCCACTGCTCGCTACGATTAGAAGTTAATCCTTTTCCTTATATACATGGATTTTCACAACCTTCAAAATTTTTTTGAGTAAACTTATCTAATTTCTTAAATTCTTTATCAAATTCTGGTGTTGTGTTTATGGTATATATCATAATTCTAATTCCTTTTTTAATTCAGAAAATGGACGACTTTTCTTTCCACTATCAATATATTTTTTAAAAGCTTCTTCAGCAATAACAATGTCATATTCTTCTTCTATTTTTTCAAATAATGCTTTTTTAAAAGCTTCCCCTAAAGATAAAGAGTTTAATTTTGCATAACTAGTTACTAATTTTTTTTCTTCCTCTGTAAGTCTTATTGAAAATGCCATAAAACATCTCCTTTCTATATAGTTCAATGTACTATAGAGATATAAAAATGTCAATATCTTATTATTCTTCTCTGTATATGACTACAATATTTTTAAAAGTTTTATATTTTCTATCTGTTATATACTGAGGTTGTGCTGCTAACAATTTTTTCTTATTAATGATAAGAGTATCTTCTTTTTCTTCAACCTAAAAAAGTTATGAAATCATCCTTTTTACCTATAACAATAAAATTTTTATCTCCAAGTGAATTACTTTTACTGAATACTAAAATATTATCCATATTTTTTAACTATACTATATCTTTCCTCCTTAAATTTTTCCAATCATTCCTTCATAAAGCACTTCTAATACACCTATAGCTCCAGCTAAATCTGTATATTCAGAATCTTCAATTATTTGTTTTATATGTTGATACCAATTTTTTGCTAAATTTTCATCCCTATAATGATTATAATCTACACCTAATAAATTAAGTTGTATTTTCCCCCCAACTTCTGTTAATGCAAACATATATTTTGATGCTTCATTTTTAAAATATAAATCTTGATTATCCATAATTTATCCTCCATTCATATAATGCTATAATTCTAAAAATTATTTTAAATTATTAAATCTTTAAAGGTATACAAACTCTCTCATTAAAATTTCTAACTTTTCTAAAAGTTCAGCTACCTTTTATACTTTACTTCAAATATAGGTCCTGTTTCATAGTATGTTTTAATGAAGTACCTTTCTAAAAAATTATTGATGACAATTTTAAATATTATGTAATATTCTCCATTTTCTACTTCTTCCCAATAAGAATTATTTGTATCTTCAAATGTTTTTTGAAAATAAATAGCTTCTAAATCTTCATCTTCTAATGTATCATTATCAAATTTTTCTAAAAATTCATCCGTTGTTATAATTTTTAAATTTTCCATTTTTCCTCCTTATTTTTTATGGTATAATGAATCTATTATAAATGTTTAAATAAACTTAAAAGGCTATGTTCTCCCCTCAGACTATTTAAAAACTTAGCCTTTTTTGCTTTATTGATCTTTTTCTATTTCTTTTCTCTTTTCATTGGAATTTCTTAGTATATTTTCCATTCTCTTAGCATCTTCACTTATATATTCTATTTCCTTTAAATCTATTTTTTTATTATCCTTAAAAGAAAAAATAGGAATACAATAAACTAAGTTATCCTCATCATAAACAGTTACATATAGTAAACCTTCACTTTCAAAATCTGTAAAAGGTTGTCCTTTTTCTTTTGCTGCTCTACTAAATTTATCTACAAGTTGTTTTGCTTTTCCAGTAAATCCTCCAACTATTTTACTTTTTTTAATTTCTTTTTCTATTTCCATTTCTTGTACAATCTTCTCCTTCTTTATTAAAATCTTATAAAAGTATTTTTGACACTTCTTTATAATTTATTTCAACTGCTTTAGCATCATCTTCAGCTAAATCTATCTCTGATTTATCTGAAATAATATAACCTAATTCTTCAGCTAACTGTTCTGCTGACATTCCGATATAAGGATTCCCCATTAAAATATCATTCTTATAAATTCTCTTTTCTACTATATTTCCATCTTCATCATACAAAATTCCTATTCCATTTAATTTACCTCTTTTTATAGGTACTTCTTCTTTTAGTCTACCACTGCTATAATATGTTCTCCACATTTCATTCTCCATTTTTTCTCCTCCTATTTTTTAAATAATTTTCTCCATTTTCCTGATAAAATATAAAATCTTTCTCTTTTAAAGAATGTAAATTCTCCAAATAACTTATTAATACAGCTATGGAAAAGTTATCTGTTAATGTTATTTCAAATAATGCTCCAAGTGAAATTAATTTATGATTTCTCTTTTTCTTCTCCTTAGTATCTAAAAATATGACTTCTTTTTGATCATGTTTTTCTATTGAATTTTCAGTTAAAAGTTTATTTCCATAATACTTTAAAGCCCCTATCTCATATATTTTCTTTTCTTTTAATTCAAGTAAATAGCCAATAATAAGTTCTATTGAATAGATATCTGTTGATGTCATTTCAAAGAGAATTCCAAGTCTTAATAATTTTCTAGCTCTTTCTATCCTTTTCTTTTTACTTTCTGACTTTTCCTGAGCTTTTTTTCTACTTTTAAAAAGTGAAATATTATATTTTAATTTATGAATTTTATTATTAATTTTTTCTAAACTTCCCATCCATTTTCCTTATCTTTTTCTAAATGTATTCCAACTGTTGCTCTAATTTCTGTATCATCAAATATACTTCTTACATTTGATTTTAAACCTCTAGCTCCTTCACTTATTACAGCTTTACTTCTATTTTTAGAAGGATTCTTCTTATAAGTGGTAATTTGCTTTCCTGGCTTTTCAATATTAGACTTTACTTTATAATTTATATTATTATCCATCTTGGCTACTACTAATATAGCTTGATAGCTTTTTAAGATAGCATTATAATGAGCATTTACTTTACTGACTTCAGAAGAAAACTTTTTATTTTGTTTATAAGTATTTATAATATTCTTTTCTTCTTTTTCTAAATCTTCTAGTTTCTTTTTCTTTAATTCAATATCTTTCTTCAGAACTCCTTTTCCAAAAGAAACTATTCCCATATTAGAAAGAGTTTTCTCATCATTTTTTATTTCAGATGTTATTTTCTTTATCTCTTTATAATTCCTCCAATATTTACCTTTAGATAAATTCCCAATTGCTATTACTTCTATTCCAGATAAATTATGTTTTTTACTGTTAGCTGAAATAATAGTTTTAGTTTTATCTATAACATTTTCTGCAACTGAAATTCTCTTATTATTTTTGAGAATTTGCTCTTGAATAGCTTTTAAATTATTTTGAGCAATGTCATCTTTTATATCAATAGACTTATATTCAGAATTTAATAAAGATTCCACTGATGCTAACTCAGAAGATATAGAAAATATTTTCTTTTTATTTTTCTCATCATTTTTTATTTCCTTATTATAAAGTTTCTCTAAATATGAGAATTTCTCTAAAAGCATAATTTTATCTTTCATTAAATCTATTTCACTTCTTGATTGAGATTTTTCTTGAATAAGTTCTGCTATAATAGCTTTTTCAATCTTATTCTTTTCTTCAATTTTTTTAGCTGAATCTTTCAATTTATTTTCATCAACATTATCAATTAATTTAATAATTTCATCTTGCCTATTTTCAATATTTTTTTCTTCTATACTCAATGCTAATTTAAAATCCTTGGCTTGTCTTGGATTAAATAAAGCTGCTTCATTATATTTATTCTCAATATCTTTCTTATTTTCTTGCATCTCAAAAGCTTCAACAAACTTTAAATTATATTCATAATTTGTCAATAAATTCATAGCCTTTTCAGTTGGATTTTCATTAGAAAGTGTTTCTAATTTTATCTTTAATTTAAGTACATCATAATCTTGGTATTTTTCTTTAATCTTTTCTTCTTCTTTTGACAGATATTTATCTCTAAACTTTTCAGAATATTCAGCTTTTAAAGCATCTAAAGTACTAACTCTTTTAGTCTCTAAATTCGTAAGAATATTAATATATTTATTAGATTTTATGGACTTATCTTCTATCTCTTTTATTGTTTTAGCTAATCTTTCTTGTTCCTTTTTTAAAATAATATTCTCAGGATATTTCTTAACTTTTTTACTAATATCATAATATTGTTTTTTAGTTTTAAAATATTGTCCTTTGGAACAAATATTAATAGCTTTTTCTTTAGAATTTTCTTTTTCTAATTTCTCAATTTCAGCCTTTAAATTCTTATGTTCAATCTTTCTATTTTCTTTTTCTTGGTATATTCTTTCTAATTCTTTTTTTCTATTAACAGTTTCAATATATTTATCATATTGTTGCTTTTCTTCACCATTTAATTCTATTCCATGTCCAACCTTATATAGAATTTTTCCAGCAACATTAATAGGTAATCTATTATATGTTTCAGCCTTATCAAACATTCCACTTTCAAGTAATTCCTGTCTTATTTCCTTTAAAGTTCTGCAATCTACTCTAGCTTCGAAGCCATTTTTTTCAAGTAAATTATTAGTTTCAATTTCCCAACTTTTTCTTAAATCCAATAATCTTGATTTTTCTTGCCATTCCCTATTTTTTTTAGCTCCTCCTTTTTCAGGATTTTTAGAATTTGCTCTCTTAAAAAATTGAGATAGTTCTCTATCAATTCCATCTAATTCTCTTTCAGAAAACATTAAATGACAATGTAAATTTTTCTCTCCTTTTTCATTTTTAGCTTCATGAATAGCATAAGTATATGGATATTTTTCTCCCAATTCTTTTTTCACAAAATTACTGATAAGTTCTTTTGCTTGTTCGTGATTAAATTCATTGGGAATAGTCAGTTCCAATTCTCTATAAGCAACAGAGTTAGTTCTCTCATAAGTGTCTGCAAATTCCCAGAATTTTTTTACACTTACAGTTTCACCATTAAAGTTCATATTTCCTGATTCAGTATAAACTAGATCTTCTTCTTTTGATTGATATCCATCTTCTCTTTGGATATAAGCAGCATGGTTCTTGCTGTAACCAACTTTCCCTTTTTTATAACATAATCTATAAGTAGCCAAGCTGCTCACCTCCTTTTCTTTTTAGCACGAAGTGCTACTTTATTTAACAGTGGCAAAGCCCTGTTAAATCACGCTGCTGTTTCTCAGAATGAGAAACGCGTAAGCGTGCATTTTATTTTCTTCAAAAATAAAATGACTAATTTGTGTCATTGTTATGAGGACTTTTAAAAAAGAAAATATAAAATTTGAAATTTTCAATTATAAAAACTTGCAAAATTTTCTGAAACTGTGTATAATTCTAATAAATGATACTACATATAATAGCATAATATGTAGTATCATTTCTTTTATTTCCAATACTTATTTTTAAATGAATTTCAAAAGCTGTGAAAATACTATATATAATATAAGATTTTCTTAGAAAATATGTAGTATTTAATTTTATGGAGGATAAAATGAAATTTAATAAAAAAGGACAAGAAGTTAAATACATAAAGACTGAAGATTTAAAAAAGATAAGAGAGTATCTAAAATATAAAAATAAAATTACTTTCTTGGCTTTTGTAAATATTGGAGTAAATGTAGGACTTAGAATTTCTGATTTATCCACACTGAGATTTGAAAATATCGATAGAAGAAGTTGGACCTATACTTTGATTGAAAAGAAAACTAAAAAGAAAAGACTAATTAAATTTAATGCTGTATGTAAGAAAGCTATTAAAGAGTTAGAGAAGCATTATGAAGAATTAGAGTATTCAACTAAAGAAGGTTATTTATTTAAAAGTTTATCTCCATATCAAAAGAAATTAAGGTTAGATGAACCTTTTACAATAAATGGAGTATCCAAAGAATTTAAAAAGATTGAGGAGTACCTTAATATTCCTTATCCATTAGGTTCTCATTCATTGAGAAAGACTTGGGGAAAAAATGTTTATGATGCTACTTTAAATATAGCATTAATAATGAAAGCTTTTAATCATTCTTCACCAGGAATAACATTAAAATATATTGGGATAGAAGAAGAGGATATTAATAGATTGTATGAGGGAATTGAAATTTAAAACAAGTATTTATAGGGGGAGTTATGGTTGAATTATATTTAGATTACAATGTTTTTATTGAATTAGAAGATATAAAGGGCTCTAATAATGATACATATAATAAAATAATTGATAAATTAAAAAGTTTTAAAATTTTTTATAGTTATGCTCATACTGAAGAGTTAACTTTTGCTAAATTAGATGAAGAAAAAACTAAGACAAGAATAGAAACTCTAAAAGCAATTTCAAAAAATAATTGTATTACTTTTAACTTTCAAAAGCTTCAAAAAGATGTAAGAGATACATTAAATGATTCAAAATTTAATATAGATCCAAAATTCAATTTATTTTTAGAAGAAACTATGAATTATATAGAAAATGAAAGATTGATAATTAATGAAAATTTAAAAGGTTCACTTAATAATTTGACCTCTTTAAAAGATTTAGTTTTGGAAAATCATGATAATTTCAAAAATTTTATTATTAATAAACTAAGTCTTGATTCAATTTTACATGATAAATACTACTACTTTAGTGTAAATTTTTTTAGGGATTGTTTTCTTACTTCTGACCCAAAAAATCATAATCCAAATTTATGTAAAAAAATAATAAAAAATTATTTAAATAAATTTGATTATATGATAGCTCTTTTTGAAATTTTATTTGATTTTTTATACTCTATAAATTTTTATCATGATAAAAGTAAAAATCCTTATAAATCTAAAATTTTTGATGTAACCCATGCAATTTTTGCTTCTCAATTAGATGTTTTTATTACTTGTGATCAATCTTTTTTTAAAAAAGTAAAGATAATTTATGATTTTTTAGGAATTCAAACGAAAATTTATTTAATAAGAGCTTATAACTCAAAAAAAAGTGATTTAATGTCATTTAATGAATTAATACTAAAAATATGACAATTATTAAAAAGGAAGAGTAAAAAACTCTTTCTTTTTAATAATTTTTTCAATTTATATTCTTTGGTTTATACTAATAAAAATCTCTTCTAATTGAGATATTAATTTTTCATATATATAACTGTAATTTTCTCTTTTTTCTTCAGGAATATTTAATTTTGTTAAGCTTTTACCTAACTTTTCCATTTCAGATTCAGTTGATAAAAGATGATCAGCTGTAATTCTCAAATTATATAGACAAAATAAAGGTGATAAAAAAGTTTCAGCCTCATCATATGTATTAAAATTACAAGCATAATAAATTAATTTTGCTAGTAGTTTTAAGCTTCCTAATGATTTAATGTTTACTTCTTTTTTGGTTTCTAAAAATTTTTTTATTGAAGCTACATCAATATTTTCAACTAAAATCTTATTTAAAATATTTATTAAACTTTCAAATTCTTTTTTTGTATTTTTTATAGGAATATGTAGCTGACTATAATAAAAAAGTGTTTCTTTTTCTAAAATAGTAAGATTTACAGAATATTTTTCCTTTACTTTTGTATTTATTTGACTTATTTTTTTAAAAATATTCCCTTCTTTACTCTCACTTCCCCATTCTACCAATATCTGAGCGTTATAGAATTCACTTTTTAAGTTATGGTCAGATTCAACATTATATGATAATAAATAATATTGTTCTTTTTCAGGTAATTTAAGGATATCTCCTAGCCACATTATTACTCTTTGGTTTCCATTTATACCAAAACTTATGGCAAATCCTTCCTCTCCTTTTTTCCATAAAGTATAATAGCTTCCAGACTTTAATTCTAAGTCATATTCTTGATTATCTAAGTATCTATCTAAAACTTTTAAATCAAAAAAGACTGGTGTTAAAAAACCTATATCATATTCTCTAAATAACCCTGGAATAACATAATAGTCCAAAATATCATATTTAAATGGAAGCTTTGGTTCAATATGATAGGTAAATTTTAAATGTTTAATAAATGTATTAAAAAATGTAATAAAATTTTTCCTAAATTTTTTATTATTTATAGAGCTTTCTTCTAATACTTGAAGAGAATCTTTAATTGTATATTTTACAAGTAAAGATAAATTAGAAACTTCTTTCTTACAATCATTACACTGTAGAATAGGAATATCTTCTATTGTGCATTCATTATTATTTTTTATTTTATATTTCTTTGTAACTTTTTTTACTACTAAACATCCACCACATTCACATTGTAACCTATCTTCATTTGTTATTACTTTCTCATCTATTGTTATAATTTTACTATCATTTATATCTAATTTTACTTTATCTTTTACATTAACCATCTTAATCTCCTATCCTTTGACCTTTTGATTTTTCAATTTCTTGAGATTTTTCTTTCTCTTTCATTGTAACAAACTTTTGTTCTATTTCTTTTGTTATCTTTAAATCTGAAATATTATAGTAAGTTATTGGTACTTGATATAGTTTCTCTTCATCGAATAAGTTTTTAGCTTCTTCATTTTCTTTATTTTTTATATATTCTTTTAGTTCCTTTTCTGACATTTTTAAATATATATCAGCTGTTATTTCTTTTGCATCTTCTTTCTTTTCTATTTCAAATTTTTCAATATCTTTTTTAGCTATCCATTTATTCTCTCCTGAAGAATGCAATTCTATATTAATTCTATTACCTGTAAGGCAATTGTATTGATTTTCCTTACAATAATCTAAGGATTTTTCTTCTAATAATTTAAAATTACAAGATCTTTCTTTCAAACCTCTTAATTTTTTACTCTCATTTAGTTTATCTGAATTATTCTCATATAATTTTTCTATTAACTCATATAATTCTAAAGCGCTTTCTAAAATCTTTTTTTTATTAATTTCTTCATTACACCATGATAATTGATTTTGAACCAATTTTTTATATTTAACATCTAATTCTTCTTCTACTTTATATTCACTGATAAATTGATTATAGACTGGAATCATGTTATTTAAGTTAATTGCACCTTCTAATCCAGAATTAATTTTAATAAAATCAATACTATTTTTCATTTTTAAAAATTTTTCTTTTTTAGAAGAAAGTGGTGCTAGATAATTTTTATTATCTATTTTTAATAAAATTCCTATAAATTTTCTTTTCTCTTTTTTATTTTCAATAGATGTATCAGCAACCCTATTATCTATATTTCTTAAATATTTCGTATATTCTGTATCAATAGTATAAAATTTTAAATTTTTGCTCATCTTTCTTCTCCTCAACAAAAAAAGTTGAGAAACTCTCAACTTTTTTTCCCAATCATTCCAGGAAATTACACTTTTTTCGTTCTCACTTTATGGTAGAGTACACCGCTTTTTTAATTCTCACTTTATGGTAGAGTACACCGCTTTTTTAATTCTCACTTTATGGTAGAGTACACCGCTTTTTTAACTTCCTCGCTTAATGGTGGGGAATCACAATACTCTTTTGAGAAATTAACACTTCTCTTTTCTTAATTTATTATAACATACAAATAATTTTATTTCAAGAAAAAATGGACAAATCTGTCCTCATATAAAATACCAAAATGGACTTACAAGTCCTTTTTAATTATTTTCTCTTAAATAATCAATTATTGTATTGTTCTGAATAATATAATTCCTTACCAACACAGCCTCTTAATTAAGAGAATATTTTAAAAAAATAAAGGAAGTTCATGACTTCCTCTATTTTTATGATTTTTTAACAGGATTCATAACCTCTATCCACAACGATTTTTGATAGGATTCGTAACCTATAACTTCTCAAATACCCAAGGATTTTCCGTTGCCTTGTCAACATCTCCAACTCCCACAGTCTGGAATGTCCCTCAAAGATTATTTTGTTGCTTTGCCAACAGCCTAATTTAATAGACAATGAATTTGAGAAGCTTTGTATAAGCATATTGTACTACAATTTTTATTTTATTTCAATTAACTTAATCTCCTATACCTTGTCCTTTTGATTTTTCAATTTCTTGAGATTTTTCTTTCTCTTTCATTGTAACAAACTTTTGCTCTATTTCTTTTGTTATTTTTAAATCTGAAACATTATAATAAGGTACTGGTATAATGTATAACTTTTTTTCATCTGAAGGATTAATGATTTCCTTTGTTTCTATACCTCTACTTTTTTTATATTCTTCCATCTCTTTTTCTGTCATCATTACAGCTATTTTTCCAATATCTTCTTTTACATTATCTTTTTTCTCAATTTCTAATTTCTCAACATCTTTTTTACCTATCCATTTATTTTCTCCTGAAGAATGATTTTGAATATTTATTGGCTCTCCAGTAAGACAATTATAATTTATTCTTTGTTTTTTATCTTCGTTTTCTAAGTTTAATTCTTTAACTAGTGTTTCATAAATTTTTCTAACATTAATTTCATTCTTTTGAATTTCTTTCTTTAACATTTTTGAATTAATGATATCTTTTGCTCTTTTTTCTACTTTTTCAATAAGTCCTTTATTTTTCACTAGATAGTGGATTCCATTTTTAGTATACTCTCTTTCAATATAATTTTCTTTTATTGGAAAAATATCTTGAATATTAAAAGCAGAATTTTTATCACTGGAATTAATAACATAAATTTTACATTTATCCTCTCCACCTTCTTGGCTTATTATACGATTTACTTTATCTATTTTAGTTGTCATTGGAATTAGCCAAAATATACTCTTATTATTTTTATCTTCTATACAATAATACATAGGTCTTCCATTTTTTTGTAAAGGTAGAGAAGGATCATTAATTTTCCTAAAAAATTCATCTTTTATTAAATAAAATCCATTTTTCTTAATTTTCATAGTGCCTCCTCATTGAATAAAATAAAAAAAGGAAGAAATTAACCTTCCTTTTCTTTCACCTTGTGATTTTTGATAAGTAGGTTACAAGTTCCTAACGACTTAACAACTTGCGATTTTTGATAAGTAGGTTACAAGTTCCTAACGACTTAACAACTTGCGATTTTTGATAAGTAGGTTACAAGTTCCTAACGACTTTCAAATATTTATTTTTCTTGTTTTATAGTTGCTTACCAACCATTAGTATTTCTACTAAATTATTAAACTCTTTTTCACATATATTATAACATATTTTATGTAAAATACAATATTTTTAATAATTACAAATATGTATATCTGTTTCATTCTCAATTTCTAGTTCTTTAATTTTTGACTTTGGTATTTGTGCATTTACATAAACTTCTATTTTTTCTCTAATTGCTACACAAAGTCTATGTTGTCCATTACTTACATTAAATACTTTTCCATCACTTGATGTTATAAAAGGTAGAGTGCTATATGGTCTAGGAAATTCTTCTAAATAATTTTTTAAACCTAAACATGAGTCATAAACTTCAACTGGACCCTCTTTTTGTTTATAATCTTTTTTTTCTAATAAACATTCTCCAGTTGCTTCCTTATAACAATCTCTCTTTGAATAACAAGGATTATTTTTATCAGCAAAAGTAAAATTAATTTTATATAACCATGGTTTTATAAAAAATTCAACATTTACTAACTCATCTTCTTTGCTTTCATTATTAATATTTTCCTTTTTTCTTTTAAAAATTTTTTTTAAGATTTCCATAATTATTCTCCTTTCTATTCTTCATAAACTAATTTTTCTAATTTTTCTAAAAGTTTAGCTACTTGTTTTTGTTTTTTCTCAGGTAATGAGGTTAAATCATCTTGAAGAGAAGTTTGTAAAAAAGAATATATTCCTATATCTGTAATCTCTTTTCCATTTTCCTCTTCTTTTTCTTTTTTATTCTCAATCTCCTTTACTTCTTCTTTAAAAAGTTTTTTAGCTTCTTCTAATGTTATACCAGGATAAAATTTATCTAATAATTCTCTTTTTCTATCAAGTTCTTCTATCTCTCTAACTGTTAAAAGAGATACAATTAACTTTGCATGTTCAGGTACTTCAAAAAATAAAATATATCTTTTTCTTAGCCTTAATGCTGTTTTTGAATTGATTCCATTGTATCTTAAAAAATTTCCATATACTCCTTCTGGAGAACCTTTCTTACCTAATTCTTGTGATACTTCTTCAAGAATTTTTCCCATCTTAATTGCATCATTAACTTGAAGATTAATTAATTCTTTACTTTTATCTATTAAATAATTCTGTAAATAATTATCTATACTCAATTCATGAAATGGATTAAAATTTAATACAACCTCATATTTAGGGTTTTTAACTATTTCATTTTGTGTTTCTTGCACTTCTTTTCTTTCTTTTAATAAATTATCTAATCTATTAGTTGGATTCATTAACTCAACTCCTCTTATTTATTTCTTATAATCTTAGCAATAACATCAGCAAAACTATTTTGAGCATCTATCAATAATTTAGAGCCTGATTCCCATATAGTTTTACCATTTTCAATTAAATTTTCAATTAATGATAATTCTTTTATAGGTTTAGGAAATACTATTCCTGTTCCTGATAGCGATTTTTCAAACTCTGAGTAATACTTCTTTTGAATTTTAGTATTTTTAAATAGATTTATAATTATTGAATGGATTTTTTTAGCTCCTACTTCTTCAATAACATTTAAAGTACCTTCATAAGTGGAATAATCACAGAAAGTAGGTATTATAAGTTGGTCTGAACATTCCATAAATTTCTTATCTATATCCATTGTTGGAATAGAATCTATTAGAATGTAGTCATATTCTATTCTTTTTTTTCTTATAAAATTATCAAATTTCTTTTCAAAAGCATCAGAAAATACTGATGACTCTGTTGGAAGAAAATATAAATTTTCTCTAACTTTTATATATAAATCTCTATTATCTCCATAAAGTACTGCATGTCTTAAACCTTTTGACAAATCATATTTATCTATTTCTTTTTTACTCTTTGTGTAGTGTAATATATTATTTTGGCTATCTGAAGTAATAAGTAATACCTTATAGCCTTGTAATGCTAATCCATGACCTATTTGAACAGTAAAAAATGTCTTTCCTATTCCACCTTTATTAACCTTTACTGTGAAGATATTATTCATTTTACCTCCCTGATTATATTCAGATATTTCTTCTCTAAAAATTGTTTCTTCAGACTCTTCAACTATATAATTTCTATAATCTTTATATTTTAAAGATGTTATTATAAGCTTATCTCCCTCTGTTCTTATATCAATATTTGGATCCTTATCTAGTTCCATAGCTTTTACTATTGGACCAGGAATAGTTAATTTATAATTAAAATATCCCTTTTCTTTATTTGAATGAGACACATTTAAATTGATATTTTTTGATAATTCTTTTAAATTACCATCCTTATCCATAATAGTTTTTTCTATTCTTTTGTTGTCCCTTTTTTTTAATACTATCTCATTATTTGAATAACTTAAATATATCCCTGTTTCATTTTCTATGAGATTAAGACTTTTTAAAATTTTCTTATCAATAGTTAATATTGCTTGATTAAAATTACCATTTTTTTTATAAGTTAAAACTATTTTTCTTTCCATATTTTTATTAAAGACTTAATATAAATTTTTTATACTCAATTTCAGAATAAAAAATTTCATTGAATGTCTTACCTCCCATGTTTAATTTCATTGTTATACTACCATCTTCTAAATAATGTAATACCATATAAAATGCCTCCTTTTTATTTTTATTTGAAAAATAAGGCTATAAATGATATACTCTAATTGCGAGTTAGGGGTGATCATTTATTTGGTTGCCTCTTTTTCTATTTATATTTTTATAACTAAGTGACACATGTGTCACTTACTTTTATTTTCTAATCTCCTATTCCTTGTCCTTTTAACTTTGATATTTCTTGTATCTTTTCTTTTTCTTTAATTGGTACAAACTTTTGTTCTATTTCTTTTGTTATCTTTAAATCTGAAATATTATAGAAAGACACAGGTTTTTGATATAATTTATTATTTTCTATATAAGTAATTTGACCTATTATTTCTTTTGCTCCTTCTTCCACTTTAATACCATATTTTTCAATATCTTTTTTAGCTATCCATTTATTTTCAGCTGAAGAATGAGCTTCTATATTTATTGGATTTCCTGTAAGGCAATTATAGTTTTTATTTACAGTTCTTAAAAATTTAGTTACTTCTTGAAAATTTTTATTATTTTCATTTAATTTTTCTTTTATTTTCTTATAACTTTCAATTAACTTTTGCTTTTCTTCAATAGTTAATTCTCTATCAAATTCTTTTTTTATTATTTCCCCTGGATTAATATTTGGTGTGTCTTTTAATGAATATAAAGATTTTCCCTCTCTTGTAAAAATTTCAATATTATCAAATTCTTTTTCTGAATATATTTTTGATAAATTTTCTGCAAAGCTAGCAACTACATTATCATGTGATTCCTTAGGAGTAGCTCTTGCTATAAGTCCATTCTTTTTCATCTCTTGATATCTTTCTAAAGTACCTAAATAGGAAAATTCAGGTTTTACACAAACTATATTAAGATTTGTACTATATCCTTTACTATGAAGTAACTTAGAAGTTTTTAATGGTGCTTCAGTAGTTCTAAGAGTACCTTCAACAATAAGATTGTATTTTTCATTTCCTAAATCTTCAATTAATTTTTCTGTTATAGTATTTGAAAATTTTTGAGTATAAAGAACTGAATCATCTCCATAAGTCTTAATTAAATTATCATAATTAGGATGACTACTTCTAAAGTCATCTCCATTTATTGCTATAATATTTTTACCCATGCTTTCTTCAATTTTTGAAGTCAAAGTAGATTTCCCAGCTCCTGGTTGTCCTCCAAGTATAAATACTTTTGGAAACTCTACTGAATTTTTATTAATTACTAATTTCTTTTTAATTTTTAAATATTTTTTTTGAAATTCTTCATCATTAAACTTATCCATGTTATCTCCAGTTATTTACTCATTTTTTCTTTTAATTTATCTGCTAATTTTTGCAATAATTCTAACTGATTTTTATTTTTTTCAGCTTCTTTTATTGTTTTAGGTGAAAAAGCATTATTATATATTTCAACTGCTAAAAATAAAATATTATCTAAAAGTAAATCTTGCCCTTCTTCTATATTAAATTTATCCATATAACTATCTATTCTTGCCCATATCTGTGCTGCCCATTCTCTATTCACTTCATTAATCTGTGATACTTCATATAGACTATCCATTTTTTACCTCCCTCTAATTTTAGAACTAAGTGACACATGTGTCACTTAGTTTTCAATATCTTTTTGTATTTGTTATAGATGTCTTTTTATTGACATTTTTCCATCTCCTTACTTTTTTATCGTATCATATTTTAAAAGTTAGGTCCTACTATATCATTTCTTTGTTCTATAATATAAGTATTTTCCTTTCTTTCAAATATTCCGCTTAATGCATTTAATATTATAAAAAATAGAAATAAAAGTAATAAGTCTTTTGCTATTTCATAAAATATTAAGAAACATAAGGTACTTAAAAGAAGTCCAAAAATACCTGACAAATTCTTTTCTTTAATAATTTTTATAATTATACATATAACTAAGAAAATTGTTGAACTCAAGAAGAATAAAATAAATCCAATAGGATACCATTTTATTTTATTATTTCTCATAGCGTATTCTAACCAATATTTCCCTCCATATAAAAGTGCTCCTACTGGGGATAAAAATAAATAGGTTCCTACTACTATTGAATGTCCATACTTTTTCTGAAATATCTTATTTATGTTATAAAAAATTATTGCCACAAATATTATTAGCATAATTGAGCCTATAGTATTTTCTCTTATATGATTAATTATTTTTGTTCCATAAGGCATTCCAAAATAAGAAATTTTTTTATTTACTGATTCTATCTTATCAAATATTTTGAATATCCAGTTTTCCATGTTGACTCCTTATAACAATTATTTTTCTAAATAAATTTCAATAGCTTCTTTTAACTGTTTCACAATTTCTTCATTCTGATGTTCTGGAGCTTCTATATATGCTTTCAATTCTTCAAATGAAGACACATTCAAATCTTTCATCAGTTCTTCTAAACCACCCATATTATCACCTCTTAAAAAATTTTTTTCTTTTTCTTTATTATTTTATTATTAAAATACTCTAAATTATGTAAAATTATATTTTATTTTAATATATTATATTTTATTTTTTATTTCTCAATAAAATTATAATATATATAAGGTATGAAGTCAATACTAAAATTTTATTTTTATTTTTGCTTTATTTAAAATTTGTTTTCTATTTATAAGTCCAAAATATCGGCTATCATAAGATTTATAATGAGATGAAAGTAATAAAAATTCATCAGAATTTTTTGGTTTTAAATCTTCAAGTGATACAAATGTTATATCTCTACCTTTTGAATCTTTTAAAAAAATAGGTCCATAATTTTTTTCTCCTACATAAAGTAAATTTAATTTTAAATTTGTGTCATAAACAAGTTTTATCTCATCTCTATTACTATAGTCAGCTGCAACTTCCTTAACTAAAGTGTTTGCTATTTCAGGTAAATAACCTCTATTTTTTATAAATTTTACTGTGTCTTCATCAGGTTTAAATTGAACAATATCTCCAATTTTTATTGTGTCTTTTATAGGATATAATTTATATACTCCCAATGGTAAACTTTCTGTTATTACAATTGTATAATTCTTTGCTATTATTTTAAAAATTAACATAAAAATAAAGAAAAATAAGTAAATTTTTAAACTTTTTGAATTATATTTTATTTTCATTGTGTCTCCTATAAACTAAGTGACACATGTGTCACTTAGTTATATATTTTAATAATCTCCTTCCATCCAATCAGGTAATTTTCCTGCTTCTCCACCATTTACTTTTATTCCTCTTTTCCCTGAACTATCTCCTATATCAGTTGTTGTAGTATTTTCTGAACTAGCATCAACTCTTGAGTTTGTATTATTAGAGTTATCTATATTATTTCCAGTATTATTATCACTAACTGAGTTTGTATTAGTTGATGTATTACTTACACTACTTGCAGTAGTATCATTTCCAGTATTTGATGCATTTACATTATTAACTGAATTTGTATCAGTTGACATATCATTTGCACTACTTTGAGTTGCTCCATTTATTTGAGTACTATCAGCATTACTGCTGTCAATTGTTGTAGTATTTGTACTAGCAACAGATTGTGTATTAGATGTATCTCCTGTTGAACTAGGAGCATTAGCTTGTATTTGAGCACTAGTATTTACACTACCTGTTGTTCCTTGAATATTACTAGATGGTGTTTGTCCATTTCCTGATGGTCCTCCTCCATTACCAGAACTATTTGAAGTTGTACTTTGTTGGTTAGGAGTACTTCCTGAGCTTCCTCCATTATTACTAGCACTTCCAGCTTGTGATGTATTTCCTCCACTAGAATTTCCTCCTGATGATGAATTATTAGAAGGAGGTGTAGCTGAAACATAGTTACCATTATTATTTCCATTATTTTGTTTATCTTTTGCTTTTTCTTTAAAAACTCCATATCTAGCTCCAGCATAAGAGCCTCCAACAATTGCCCCTGCAAACCCACCTACTGTATTTCCAATTATTCCTCCAGTTGTCCCTAGTCCACCTAAAAATCCATTCCCAACACTTGATCCTATTTTGGCCCCCTTTACTGCACCTTTTACTGTCTCTTTTGTTCCTCTATAAGCATGTCCCATTCCTCTTGTCATTCCTGCAATAGCACCTGTTGCTCCTGCCATAGCAGCTCCAGCATTTACTGCTGGACTTCCTGTTAAAAGACTTGTTGTTATTGAAGGCATACTTAACATTATAGCTACTAAAATATATACAGTACCACAAACAACCAATGCAGCATCTAAATCATATTTCTTTTCAACAACCATTATACTTTTCATTAACTTATCACATATAAGTAGCCACATATTAAAGACACCCAATTTTATTGAACAGCTTATTATTGTTTTAAAAACATTTTTATAATATTCTACACCTAAATCTAATGCTCCAAATGGAAGAAACACTATAGAAAATCCAGTTAAGAAATAATATTCTACCCAACATATTATTATTCTCATAGCTAATAGAAAAAAACCAATGTATGTTAATAAGCCTAACAAAATAAAAATATAAGTAGCTGGTCTCCAACTAAGTTGGTCTATTACACGACCTCCTATTTCTCTTCCTTTATCCCATATTGCTGAAGGGTCATTAAAATAATTATTGGAATTCAAACTTAATCCTAGCCCTTTTGTTCCTATTGATATAAAGAAATCTTTTACCATAGTTAAAAACCACTCATAACTTTTTATTGCAAAAACTATAAATCCAACTTTTAAAATTTTTGTTTTAGCCCAATTTATATAGTTAAAATCTGGATTATTAATATTTTTATAAATAGTTAATGCTATATCTATAGTACTTAAAAAATATAGTAAGGTCATACTCATACTTTTTAAATTACCTGGAATATTTTCTAAAATTTTAATAAAATTATCTAATATCTCAGTAAAAACCATATCACCACTTTCTTCCATTTAGCAAATCTGGTTTCTCATATTTTTTAGGAGGAGCTATATAAAGTTTTACTACTTCATCCCATTCATAGAATTCTTCATATGCTGTTTTATCTCCTTTTTTTCCTTCTATCTCTAATTTATACATTAAATCTTCAATTTCTTTTAACTTTTCTTGATTTTCATTATCTTTAGCCTCTTTATACATTAATTTTTTTTCATCTCTTGTATATATTGGATAGCTTGGTTCTTTCTTTCCACAAGATACAACTAATAAAAGAAACATAAATGTTAAAAATATTTTTTTCATTTTATAACCTCCAAATTACCATTTTCTACCATTTAATAGATCTGGTTTCTTGTATTTTTTACTTGGTCTATATGTCATTACAGCTTTCTCATGTTCTAAATCTGCTTTTTCATTTTGTATTTTTCTCATTTCTTCGGCATTTTGTGTCTTTAAAGATGAAGCTATTAATGTTCTTAATTCTAATAATGCTTTTGTTTGTTCAGCTGCCATATTTACACCAGCTTGTAAAACTGCTTTTTGTCCTTCTGCTGTGTTTGCTGCCCTCATTAACTCTGCTATTCTTTGAGAATCATTAGCAAGTCTTTCAGGATCTCCTAATCCAGCTATTGCAAAACTACTTTTTGTTATATCCTTTGTTGCAGCTAATAAATTATCTGCTTTTCTCATGTATTCTTCAGGGCTAAGACCTTCTAAATTCTTAAAATCTGCATATGTATCCTTAAAAGATTGTTCAAAATTTTTAAATGATGAAATTGTATCTTTAAATTGATTTTGAATATTCATTAATTCTTGATAATCTTGTTGTATTTTCATCAATTGTCCAGTTGTAAGTTCTTGACCTAAGTTCATCATATTTGTCATTTCCATTTCTATTTGTTTCAATTGATTTTGGGTTTGTTGAATAGCCTCATTCAATTCTTTTCCTAAGTCTGTTGCCATTAAAGCTTGTTTTGCCTGCATAGCAGCTAGAATAGTAATTATTCTCTTTAAATCTCCTCCTCCTCCTTTTCCTTTAAATATTCCTGCTGTAGCATTTACAGAAATTCCTATTAACAATAATGTCATGATAAATACTTTTATTTTTTTCATTTTCCCTCCTTAAAAGTATGTGACACATGTGTCACTTAGTTTATAAAAAATTTATTAATCTCCTATTCCTTGCCTTTTTGATTTTGATATTTCTTGTGTCTTTTCTTTCTCTTTCATTGGTACAAACTTTTGCTCTATCTCTTTTGTTATTTTTAAATCTGAAAGATTATAATAAGACACAGGTTTTTGATATAATTTATTATTTTTTATATAAGTAATTTGACCAATAGTTTCTTTTGCTCCTTCTATCTTTTCTATTCCGTATTTTTCAACATCTTTTTTAGCTATCCATTTACTTTCCCCTGAAGAATGAACTTGAATATTTATTGGCTCTCCAGTAAGGCAATTATGATTTTCTTTTTTCTTTAAATAATATTTTTTTAAAAGTTCTTGATTTCTTTGATTATCAAAAGAAAATGGTAGATATTCTTTCAATTTTTCATCATATCTTGATATTTCTATAATACTTTCATGAATCTTAGAGTTTTTTGTGAATTTATCATTATTTCTTAAAAAATATGTTTCAAAAATTCCTCTCATTTCTTTTTGATTCATTTCTGAGTAATTTTCTAACATAATTACTCCACTTATTTCCTTTATCCCTAGATGCATTATTTTTTTATCTTTGGTTTTTATTACAAATAATGTAGAATTTATATTTGTATCTTCTTTTGTATTTTCCAAAATAACTCCATTTTCAAAATTTTCTAAAAATTCTTTAAATGTTCTAACTCTATTTTTTACACTCTTTAACATATTAGGATTACACTTTTTTACATTTATAAAAATTTCTTCATCACTTATATTTTTAGCTTTTATTTCTTCAGCTATCACTCTTGCTGGAGGAATTTTATTTCCAGAATACATATAATGCAAACCTAATAGATGAGGTAAGTTATCTTTAAGTATTTTTATATTTATATCTTTAAAGTTATTTTTTATAATTAAATTTGTATTATCAAACTGCTCATACCATTCAATTGTTTCTTTTGCTTTAAAATCCATTTTTCTCCTTATAAGAAAAAAAGCTAGATTATCTCTAGCCTTTTCACTTCAATATAAAAAATTAAAAAGACTAGCTCAATTCTAGTCTTTTAATAGCTTTATAACGTGTTTTTTGCACTCCCACGCTTTGGTCTACCGTAGCCTACACAGTAACATATTTTCGCGATACCTGTTATTTCTGACCCCACAGTTGAGGGAAAGGTATATGTAACCTTTAGAACTCATTTTTCTTAGTTTTAGTATATCATTTTTTCTATTTTATTTCAAGACTAGATTTATATTTTATTCAATTTTTATAACTAAGTGACACATGTGTCACTTAGTTTTTTTAATCTCCTATTCCTTGCCCTTTTGATTTTGATATTTCTTGTGTCTTTTCTTTCTCTTTCATTGGTACAAACTTTTGCTCTATCTCTTTTGTTATTTTTAAGTCTGAAAGATTATAATAAGGTACAGGTTTTTGATATAATTTATTATTTTCTATATAAGTAATCTGACCAATAGTTTCTTTTGCTCCTTCTATCTTTTCAATTCCATATTTTTCAACATCTTTTTTAGCTATCCATTTATTTTCTCCTGAAGAATGATTTTGAAGGTTTATTGGTTCTCCTGTAAGACAATTATATGTTTTATGTGTCTCCAAATATTCTTTAGCCTTTTTTACATCTTCCATAAACATAAGATCATTTTCTGAATATTTATAAACTCCTTCTTTTCCAACTATTAAATGATCCAGTACTTCTTTGTCAAAAAGAATAGCTTTTTTTCTTATACTTTCTGTTATATCATCATCTGCTCTTGAAGGGCTTACTGCTCCACTTGGATGATTATGGCATAAAATTATACCTTTTAATTTTTCATCAAGTAAATGTGGATAAATATGTTTTGGATCAACTTTTGCATAATTTACCCCACCTTGTCCAATAGTAACTACTTCGGATATGTTATAACCTTTATCATATTTTAAAATTTTGAAATTCTCATAACTCAATTCTTGATTTCCAATTTTTAAAAGTTGTTTTATCTTTTTCTCATCCTTTATTACATTCAATCCAACTAATTCTTTTTCTGTTATATATTTTGTAAATTCATCAAATCCTTGCATTTTTACTAAATCATGTGCATTTTCCTGTTCATAATTTATATTTTTTTCCTTTCTAGGATTTAAAGAGGAAGAATTTCTGTTGATTTCCTCATTACCATCAATTATTCCATTTCTAGAATTTTCAAGAACTATATTTTTAGGATTTTGACTATTATAAGTATAAAAATTTGTAAGACAAGTATATCCCAGTGAATCTAACTTATATCTAATATTTCCTTTTTCGTATTCATGTTCCTCACTTGATAATGTAATATAATTCATTGCTTTGGGAGAATAAAATTCTTTAAACACTTCAGGAAATGGTGTATCTTTATGAACTTGAACATCTTTGAGTAACTTAAGTCCACTATCTAAAACTAAAATACTTATATAATTTTTTTCTGGAAAATTATTTTTTTTAAAATATTCTATAGTTTGATTATTATTTAATAGTTTAATCTTTTTTTCTGAAATATCTTTTTCTTTAATAGCATATTTAAAATAATTTAAAAGTTCTTTTACTGAAGGATCTCTATTTTTAACTAATTTGTATAATTCTTCTTTTGAAGAACAATTAAAGTATTCATATAAATTTTTAGTTTTTTTTTCATTATTTTCTATATTTTTATTTTCTGATGATATTGGAATATCAGTTTTTTCTAATTCTAAACCATTTACCTTATACACAAGTTCTTCAAAATTTATATTTAATTTAGCATCAACTTCTCTAATATTTTTAAGATACCCTTCTTTTTCAAAGTTTGCTAAATCTTTAAAAGTTGCATTCTCTCTAAAAAAAAGGTTATAAGTAGTTACATATCCTTCTTTAGTGTTGTTAAAATCAATATCTTTTGTTTTTTTAAAAAATATTTCTCCTTCAGCATTAACTCCTAATATAGCTATATTTTTACCTATATTATTTTTATATAACTCCTGTGAAGCTTCATATACTTCAGCAAGACCTATATCGTTAAATGGTGCTTCTTTTATTAATTGTTTGTTCTCTAAATCATAAGAATAAAGTTTATCTACTTCCATTGTTATCACCTTATTTATTTCAAGTTCATTTAAAGCCTTTATGAAATTATCCCTATCAGCAACTAAAAATTCATTTGCATCTTTATATTTTCCTAAAGTATTATTTTTTTCTACATTAATACCTATTTCTTTTAATTTAGTATATAAAATTTCTTGCCACATTTTACCTTTTTCATCATTATCTAACATTAATATAAATTTATTGTTGAATTTATCTTCTTTTAATTTATTAACTAATAAATTAACCTCATTAACACTTCCAAGTGCTATTGCTTTTCTACCTACTTCAATAATAGATAAAGCATCTATTTCTCCCTCAACAATATAAAAAGTATCTTTTCTATTTTGCTCTAATTCCCAATAATTAAATATAGCTGCTTCTCCAACTTTTGTATATCTAAATTTTGAAGCATTATTAATATTCCTTACTGTGTAAGAAGCTTTTGAAACGGGAATAATGATAGCTTGTATAGGAAATTTCATTTTCCCCTCTTTAAAATCTCTATCATAACCTATATTATATTTATCTTGTACCTCTTTTGATATCCCTCTTTTTTGTAAATAATTAGTTTCTGAAATTCTTTTTTTACAGTCACGATAATAATAATAAAATTCAGGATAAATCTTTTTTTCTTCTATTTTTTTTTCTTGAATAGTAGAATTTAATATAATTTCAATATTCTTTTTAGAATATATAGTTGCATTAACATCTTGTATAAGCTCTCTGTTTTTATACAACTCAATTACTTTTTCTTTCTGTTCCTTAAATCCTTTTAAGTTATATTCCATCCCAACTAAACTAAAAATGTTGTATTTTTCACCACAAGCAAAACAATTACATATATTTCCTTTCTTATAAAAAGACATGCTGGGGTGTTTATCCTCATGAGTAGGAGAAAAACATCTAAAAACAGAAGAAGTGTTTATTCCTTTAAGTTCTAAGTACTCTCCAAGAAAATTTTTTAATTCTTCTATTGTAGGTTCTTTTTCCATATAAACCTCCAGTTTTAATTGACAAAACTATCTAAAGAAAGATTTACATATTTATCACTAACTTCTAATTTAAAGTTGGCCTTATATTTTTTACCAGCTTTATTAGTAAGCCCAGTTATTAATATTTTCCCTTTATTAAGTAAAGTTTTAGCATCCTGTTTTGTTATTGTTACTTCTTTTTGATTGAATACTTTTATTTTCTTCCATAACTTAAAGTCACATCCTGTTTTATATCCACTACAATAAAAATTTTTTTCTCCGTCATAAATAGGACTTCCACATTTTGGGCATACTCCTATTGTTTCTTTTTCTTGCTTCTGTCTTGAAAATTCAGAAGAAATAGTTTTATGTTCAGAATTTATAATTGTTTTAACATCTTCAAGAACTGATAAAGTAAGATCTTCTATTTTAGCTTCACCTCTAGCTATTTTTTCTTGAATACTCCACCATAAAGCTGTTGAATCAGGTGTTTTTAAAGATTCTGGTAGTATTTTTAAATATTCTTTGGCCAGTTCTGTTGAAACTATCTTTTCTTCTTTTCTTGTCAAGAAACCTTTTTCAATAAGTCCTTCAAGTATTCCAGGTATTGTTGCTACTGTTCCTATACTTCCATTTGCATCTTTTCTATCTTTATCCTTACTTTTAAGTAATTCTCTTATTTCAGAATCTTTTACATACTTTGCTATATTATTTAAGTCTTTAATCAATGTTGCTTCTGTATAAGGCTTTTTAGCCATTGTTTCTTTTTCTTCTATAAAGAAATTAGGTTGGCCAACTTGTATTTGATATTCTCCAACTGGAATTTTAGATAAATTATTTTCTATTTTTCCATCAATTTCTTCTTCATTCTCATTATCTTCATCATCTAAAACTTTAAAATATTTTGTATATCCTGGTTCTAAAATTTTTGTTGAGGATTTTTTAAAAATATTTTCTTCTATTTCAACCTTTGCCTCAGTTTTTTCTACTTTTACTTTTTCCAAGAATTGAATAAAATATCTTTCAGCAATTAATTTATAAATATTTTTTTCTTCTTCAGAAAAACTTTCAAAATTTCCAGCTCCTGTTGGAATAATCCCATGATGAGGTACTGAATATTTATCATTGAAGCATTTATTTTTTTGGCTAAAATTAAAAGTTGCTGTAAAATTCAATTTTTGAGCTACTACTGGAATTATTTTAGGAGCTTCTTTAAAATGTTCTTCTGTTAAGTAACTAGAATTAGATCTATTATATGTAATGGCTTTATGTTTATCTCTCAAGCTTTGAGTAATATCCATTATCTTTTGGGTAGTATACTTAAAGAGAGTTGCTGCATCTGATTCTAAATCACTTAAATTATATGGTAATGGTGTTTCCCTATAATTTTCTTTTTTACTCACAACTAAATTAGAAATTTTATCTCCAATCTTATTAATTAGCTCTTCATGAATAGATTTATCTGTTATTTTTTCTTTTGTGTAATACTTTAAATCTATATCAATATTATTTATATTTGTTTTTAAATATAAATTATAGTATTTTTCTTTTATATGATTTTTTATTTCATTATCCCTATTTACTACAAGTGCCATTGTAGGAGTTTGAACTCTTCCAACACTTAATTTAGCATTATTTATAATAGAATAGTATCTACTTAAAGAAAAGCCTACAATCATATCAGCTATTGCTCTTGCTTCAGCTGATTTCCCAAGTGGAATGTAATTAGAGTTATCATCTATCTTTGAAAATGCTTTTTTTACTCCTCCAAGAGTATTATCATTAACTATAAGCCTTTTTACTGGTTTTTTATTTGAACAATATTCAAGAACTTCATCAACAAGATATTGACCTTCACTATCTCCATCTCCAGCATGAATTATTTCTATAACTTGATTTGAATACATTAATTCTTTTACTGAATTAAAAAGTTCTATCTTATTTGGTAGAGGCTTTTTATCCCATTTAGGAAAATATATAGGTAGACTCTCTAAGGTCCATTTCTTTAATGAAGGATCTATTTCTTCTGGTTCCTTATGAACTAAAATATGTCCGTATATCCAGCAAGTTATGTAGTCTCCGACAGTAATAGAATTACCTTTATATTTTTTATCTCCTGGTATAGCTGCAACTATTGCCTCTGCTAATTCTTTCTTTTCTGCTATAATTAATTTCATTTTCTCCCTCCCATCTATTAAAAGTATGTGACACATGTGTCACTTAGTTTATAAATCCTTTTAAATTTATTGAAGTTTATTTTATTTTTTCTGAATTTATATATAATTCCTTATCTTTCATAGGAATATTTTCTTTGTTACTTCCATTTTCTCTTTTTATATCAATACTTGATATTATATTTTCTGTAGTATTGTAATTTACTTTACAATAAACACATTCAAAATATAAAATGCTCTCTTTTGTTTTAGATTTTGTTTTTATTTTAATTAACATTTAAATCACTCCTTAAACTTAATGCTATCTTTTTTATAATTAAAATAATTCCATTTGATTAAATTATTAACATTGGTAATAAAAAACTTAATATAAAATATATTAAAAAAATTGAATGACTTATGGACTTAGTTATAAATAATCCCATAAGAAAAATTAATATACTTAAAAATATTATGATTATTGAAAATTTTAAAGCTTCCATTTTTCCATCTCCTTGATTATTAAATAACTTTTTTCTCTCTATTCTTCAAATCTTCTGCATATTTCTTAATCCAATTTAAAAGATTTTTTCTAAAAGCTTCTTTTTTCTCTACATCTTCTGTTAGAGTTTCATATATATTTTCAAGTTCTTTTTCAAGCTCATCTAAATATCTAATATTTTTATTTTTATATTCTATTGTCTTTTTTGATATTCCTAAAAACTCATCTATTTTGATAATATTTGAATATATTAACTCTAATATAATTCCAATAAGGTCATGGTCCACTATATTCTTGTTACCTAAAACATTTCTATAAATAACTAATTTTGTCTTAAGTTTAAGTACCTTTTCTTCAAACCAGACATCTGTTTTATCCATTTTTCTCCTCTATTTTTTCTAATCATTACATAAAATATCTCCATTTGTAGTTTTACAATTTCCATTTATTACTTTTGCAATAATATTTCCATTGACATTATTTACATTTCCTTTTACATCACCACTAATGGCTATGTTTCCATTAGATACTTCTATATCTTTTGTTACTCCATTTACTTTTATTGAATTACAACAATCTACTTCTAATTTATCTAAATTTCCTTCAACTATAATATTAATCACTTTTTCTTCAGTTGCAATTTCTTTCCCATCTACAAATATTTTATTATTTATTATAGATACACTATTTCCTTCTATTGAACTACTTTTAATATTTCCACCAATAATAACTGTTCCATTTCCTAATTTGCTTCCTTTAATATTTATATTCCCCATATCTTTCAACCTTTCCAAATCCTATTCTTCATTTATTATGTCAACATCTTTTTCTTCAACTGCTTTGTCCAATTTATCTGCTATTTCTCTTAAATTATTTGCAATATTTTTTAATCCTTTTTTCATTTTTCTATTTGTTTTGGCTTCATTTATTGCAATCAATAGATCTATATCTGCCCATTTATCTAAGATAGTTTTATTAAAATCCCAAATTTTTGTTATTAATAAACTTTCACTGCTTAATTCATTGTAAAAAGAATTACTTTTTCTATTTTGCATATATTCATCAAAAAATTTATCCTCTTGTTTTTTCTTCATAATTTTAATTCACCTTTTTAAACTCTGTTTTCTCTATAATTTTCAAATAATTTCAGTTGTTTAATATCAATATTATTTTTGGTTACAATAACTTTTGTTTTAGTTACAAAGAATTTCAAAAAGTCTTTATTAGCTTGAATTTGAAGGTTTAATCTTAGTTCTTCAACTTTTTCTCTTGTAAAACAAGATGATTTTGAAACTCTTACTTCTAATTCATTTGTTTTATCTTTTACATATGGAACTCCGACTACTCTCATTGTTAAAGATTTTTCAAAATATAGTGCAGCTGACACAATATAAAAATTTTTAAGTAGCTTTTTAATTACTTTTACTTGGTTTAAAAATAGCTCAATTATTTTTTCCTCAGATAAATTTTTATAATTTTTTTCATTAATTTTTATTAGAATAGCAGTTGCCAATGCTTGTTTTTTACTTTCATTAATTTTGCAATAGTAACTTTTAATCTCTTTTTTTACATTATTTTTATTATATTTTTCAATAGCTTTTTGAAATAATTTTTTATAAGCTACTTGAACAGACCTTAAAATATCTGTATTTCCTACTAAAATTTTATGTTGGCATTCAAAAAAGTTTACTGGAGAAAGTTTAAGAATATCATCTTCAGTACTTAAAGAATATTTATTTGTACCAATGTAAAGTGTGTATTTCATGCTGTTTCACCTACTTTTAAATTATTTTTTTTAATAATTTCTAAAAGTTTGAAATATATCATTTTTAAGTAAGTTCTATATGTATTCTTTTTTATTGCTTTTAACATATCAATATTTATTACACTATTTTCTTTTAAATAATTTTGCTCAGCTAAATCAACTATATTTTCTTGTATACTTTTATCCAATTTTAAAAATTCATTTACAAATTGATTTTGTTTTTTATCATTTTCTTTAATTCTTTCTTCAGTTATAATAATTTCTTTTTCTTTTTGAATTTTCTTTAATTCATTTTTATCTTCACTTTTTATCTTACTAATTAATGAATAATCTATATCTTTTAATTTTTTACTAAAAAGAGCTGGTAAATTTTTTATATTAGTTAATTTTTTTAGTTGATTATGAATATTTATTAAATATTTTTCTAAGAAAGCTTTATTTCCTTCAAATTTATCTAATATTAATAGACAACTAGCCTCATTGGTATCTGTAAAATTTATTCCAAGTTCATGAAATAAATTCTCTATTTTTTTATCTTTTTTATTTTTTACATTCTCATGTACATGACATGATATTTCTTCTTGGTTATTCTTGTCTTGGTTTGTGATGGATTTTTCGCTCACTGTGAGCGATATATCGCTCACACCATCTTCCAACTTCCCATTTTTTGTCAGTGAACGATTTTTCTGCTCACTAGTGAACGATATATCGTTCACTGTGGAAAAATGGCTTTTTGTAATTAAATTTGGATTTTTATTTTCTATAATTTTTTTTATTAAATTATCTTTTTTATCATTTCCTGAGTATTTAATTTTATTTTCTTTACAATAAAATCTAAGCTCATTAAAAGTAAATTTTTTTAAATTTTCTATGTCATCTAAATTATTTATTTCAAGCTCTATTTTTTCAGAATCAAATCTACTTTTATATGCTAATTCCATATTTGATTTTTCAGTTCCTATCATTTCTAATATTTTGTCAAAATTTAGATAATAATATGACTTTGTTCTACTATCTTCTAGAGATATTTTAAACAATTCTTTTTCTACTCCTGATTTTTTTACTCTTGCTATTTGTGAATTATTAAAGGTTGTGTATAATGCTATATCCATATTACTAGTATAAAAACTTCCATCTTCTCTTAGTTTTCCTTCTCTTTCAAAGTATTTATACTGATCAATTAAATAGGAAAGAAAGAAAGCTTCTTCAAGTTTTAATGTTAATAATATTTTTTTGTTTATTTGAATGTTTGCATCTGTTCCTAATAAATTTAATACTAAGTTTTTTGAATCTAATTTCATAAAAAATCCTCCTTAAAAAAATTTAAAATTTAACTTGATTTTTTAGGAGGGTTAA
>ERZ772766.139-NODE-139-length-41883-cov-12.230563_pt1 | contig 41883 bp, 44 predicted proteins | sample MGYA00511379_ERZ772766 | MGnify/ENA primary metagenome ERZ772766 (study PRJEB29015, sample SAMEA2737895) | human oral metagenome | biome: human oral; feature: human-associated habitat; material: dental | place: China | collected 2116 ... | reverse complement strand
GGTAGCTGATTCATCTCCACCCTAAAGGGTGGAGTCTTCTCAGAAAACTAGATAATACCCATCGCATACAGGCACCTACAATACCTAGACGCACCAGATATATCGATGCATATTTTCTGATTTCGGAGTTATCAGGACCCGTCGACTGTACATCGGAATTATTGCCAGATACGTTTTCTACCGGCTCGTGAGCCACATTTTACCTTTCACACCAAGAGCACTCGAATGGGGCACGGTGTGGCACCCCGCAGTGGTTATACACCGGGTTTCGTGAAGTAGTCCTTATGGTTCATCCACGAGGCATGCCGGACGAAAATAATCGAGAAAATAAGCTCTGCCACGGGTACTGCCCCAGCCACGAGGAATATGATAAAAATGGCGAGTAATCCCGAGGATCCAAACGCCGTTATCATGGCTATACCGCCCAAGAGCATTAAACCAGCAAGCACAATCCCCAGAGACGAAAGCACAATGCCAATAATGTTAATGACAAGCACCCTCACGTGGTGCTGATTTTTCCTAACGGCAAGCAGCCCAAAAATATGACATATCGGGTACGCGATAAAAATGACAAGGAAAATCGACGACCCCGTGATTGCTGAGGTGTTATCTTCACGGCATATCCGCTGCGAGTATTCACTCCACGAGTAGCTGCCGGTTCCGCAGTCGCTAAGTTCGATGATCGCACCGATAAGGTTGAAAGTCGTTACAACAATACCGATCGCGATAAGAGCACCCACAATGCACAGGCGCAGCAGGTACATCAGCGAACGTTTGCGGACAATCTCGTCGTGCGGGTTTGCCGGATATGCAGTGTACGGGTATGCGGCGGGATTCGGCACTGCATATCCCGAATATCCGGGTACGACATGCGGATTCGCATAGGGATTTGGAGGCGTCGATGGGCTCGGCGCAGGGTATCCCGGTTGTAACCCAACATACCCTGGCGCTGACGGAGCAGTCTGCTGATTCTGGGCGTTGCCAGAGTTGTTGGGGCTTTGTTTATCCTCGGGTAAGGGATCCGACTTAGCGGTGTGCTCGCTATGTTCGTGCTGCGATGCGCCACCGGTTCCGTCGGTTTTATGCGCGGTGCTGTCCCCCGAATGATCGTCTACATGCGACGTTGCCGAAGATTCCTGCGGCGCAGTTCTAGGTTCCTCAGGCTGACGGGAAGAATCATCGTTTGTCATGGGGTCTGTGCTCATATGTACATCCTCGTTACCGGTAATTTTTGTGTAGCCCGGCGCGCGGGTGCCTCGCTACACCAACGTTGGGTTATGTCATACACTACCACGCTTGCAGGGAGTAACGGCTGCAATCACGGTACGTTGGGGAATGGATGAGCTCAGGAAAGCATTATGGCGTATCTGAGTCTGAGCGGTGGGTGCTCTGTGCTTCGGTCTTAGTCAGCGTGTGGTCGTTGACTGCCTGGTCTTCAGACAGGGAAGATTCTTGTGACAGTTCGCGAGTCTCTTGAGCTTCACGTTCGGCACGGGAGGGGAACCTGCGGAAGATCAGGAAGACGAATATGAGGGAGCATAAAATCTCGATCACGAAGGAGGCCATAATCCAAATAGTCAGAATGGGGTACGAGCCTCCCAAAAGTTTCCATAGTGTTCTTGGCCCGTGAATAAAAACCAAAATATAGGCGAAAAATCCGGTGATAACGGATGCCGCCAAGGCGCTGAGCAGGTTTCCCACCATAACAAGCCCCATAGATTTATTGCGCGCATACGCGACCGCAAACCAGCCATGCAGAGACAGGTACATGAGGGGAACCGCGCCGATAGGGTCAAGCCCGATAGCCTCGAAAAAATACACCAGCGTCAGTGCAGGCACCACGAGGAAAAGCATGCGGACAAGGTACAGGCGCCGCACGGGTGGCGGCGTGGAACAAGCCTGATCCCAAAAACTCGGGTTATATTTCTCGCTCATAGGTACCCTGTCTGCCGCTGGCGTTGTGAAACACTGCCGGAGGCGCCATCGAGAAAGCACTCAATACTACGGTACGAGATGAAACTGAGATAACGCTAGATTTACGCACTGTTTACTGAAGCGTCACCAAGAGCCTGCAGAACGCAGCAAAAATTTCAGTAGTTTATCCCTCAAAAATCCCTCGGGCACGATCCTTACGCACGGTGTGCGCCGGGAAAATTCGGCCGCTCATACTGATGTAAACGCCCGGTTCCAGCAGGTTAAGCGCGGAAATCGCAGCCCCCAGGTTGAACCCCGCATCCGAATGCGCCATGACCGCCGGCTGCATGGCACCGGTCAGCACCACAACCTTTGACCCCAGCTCGGCATGCTCGGCGATGTATCGGGCGGATTCGCTCATCGTGTCGGTCCCGTGGGTGATGAGAACCTGGTCGTGTTCAACCGCGTCGAGGGCGGCAACGAGTTCGGCGCGGTCTTCGTCGGTCATATCCAGGCTGTCTTTGCCGATGAGCGCACGAATATCAAAACGAATATCGGTGAGCACTCTCGACAGCACATCGTGCGCGGCAGGCTTGCCAATATCGAGGGTGCCCGCCACCGAGTAGAACTTATCGATAGTTCCGCCGGTTGCCAGGATAGTGATAACGTCCGGGTTTTTGATGGTGCTCATGGGCGCGGGCTCCTTAGGGGCTGAAACATCGCCGGGGGTATATCTTTGCCCCGGTACCGCATATATTCTAGGGCATTGGAGCGATTTTCTTTACGTTCTGTGGCAAGAATTAGACAGCTACGCTTCACCCACTATCCGTCTAAATTTTAATGCCGGGGAATGCATCTGCTTTTATTATCAGATAAAGCATACAGAAGCATTGCCTAGATATCTCCGGGATACCATCAACGGCGGGTTTTCTAGTGTCATCAGCTGGTCGTCAACAGGAAAACGTATCCTATCGCTCTGCCCGTAGAAGATAACAGTCTCTATCAGTATATTCTTCAGGGCAGCCTCAAGAATCATTAGAGAATATCAGTTACCCAAATCAATACTTCGAGAGATCCTTTCTAGCATCTTTTACCAACTACATAGCCAGAAAAAGAACATAGGAATATTAGTTTAATTATTTTAAAACCGTAGCCAAAAACGGCGCTGAAGCACTATCTTCCACCGTGGCCACCTGCTCAGGTGTTCCCGTGGCAACGATCTGACCGCCTCCCTCTCCCGCGCCAGGGCCCATATCAATCACATAATCAGCCGTTGCGATAATTCGCATATCCAACTCGACCATCACTACCGTATTACCAGCATCAACCAAAGTCTGAAGATGCGATATCAAACGGTCAGCATCTGAACAGTGCAGACCGGTAGTGGGTTCATCAAGTACATACAGAGTGTCGCCGCGTTGTGCCCGTTGCAACTCCGTGGCTAGTTTGACGCGCTGTGCCTCACCACCAGATAACTCAGTCGCAGGCTGCCCCAAACGCAGGTAACCCAAGCCGACATCTCTCAACGCAGCCAGTGAACGCGTAACCTCCACTTCGCCGTCGAAAAACCCCAGAGCTTCCTCTACACTCATTTCTAAAATTTGGGACACATTCTTACCACGCCAGAGAATTTCTAAGGTGCTTGACTGGTAGCGGGTACCTTGGCAGTCCGGGCACTTTGTGTACACCGAGGGTAAGAAGAGTAGCTCTACCATCACCGACCCCTCACCTTCGCAGGTGGGACAGCGCCCGCCCGCTACGTTAAAGGAGAATCTGCCTGGTTTGTATCCCCGGCGTTTGGCTTCTGTGGTATCGGCAAAACGACGGCGCACATGGTCAAAGAGCCCTGTATAGGTGGCAATATTGGAACGAGGTGTTCGCCCAATAGGTTTCTGATCGATGGCAACCACGCGGCGTATACCGCTGAAATCACCTTCAACAGTTCCCCTCGTTTCAGGGGCCTGTTCGGCCCTTAAAATTTCATCTCCCTCTACGGGTGTTTCATCTACCTGCACCGTTTTACCTAGTCGATGACCTATCAGTTGAGGTAGGCACTGGCTGACTAAGCTAGATTTCCCCGAACCTGAAACACCTGTGACGGCAGTGAGAACCCCTAGTGGGATTTGTACATCCACGTTATGGAGATTATTTCGGCTAACTCCAGAAAGTTTTATCCACTGCTCGGGTTTCCGGGGAGTATGCGGTGGGAGCCCACTGCCTCCAAAGAGATAACCGCGTGTAAGAGATTCCTGGACGTGGGCTAAACCATCAACTTCACCGCTGTAAAGGACTCGACCACCATGTTCTCCAGCTCCCGGCCCTACATCCACAATCCAGTCAGCATGTTGCATTACTTCAAGAGAATGTTCCACCACAAACAGACTATTTCCCCGTGCTTTGAGTCCGTCAAGAACGTCAAGAAGCGCACGGGTGTCTTGAGGATGTAGACCAGCAGAAGGTTCATCTAATACATAGACCACACCAAAAAGTTCAGACGTCAGCTGAGTAGCTAAGCGTAAACGTTGCAGTTCACCACCGGAAAGGGTAGGAGTCATTCGATCAAGAGAAAGATAGCCTAAGCCGAGGTCGATAATGGGGCGAAGACGCTCAATGAGGCCAGCGGCCAGCCGAGAGGTAGCGGCAAGTTTTTCAACAGGCTGAGGGGGATTTTTATGAGCTTCCGGTTCTGTCTCAGCCACAAGTTCACTTGTGTGACTGCCTGACTCTGTAGCTTCTTCTCCCCTTTTTTGGTCCAAGCTCTGCCCGAGCGTTTCTTTCTCATCTGCCTTAATAGTGATTGTGTGGGAAGCATCTTCAACAGCTTTTTCAAGAAGATTGGTTAGCTCATAGAGAGGGAGCTGGGAGAAATCAGCAATATCTAACCCTGCAAAGGTTACTGAGAGAGCCTCTGGTTTGATGCGTTTGCCGTGGCAGGCTGGGCAAGGGATTGATGTGAGAAACTGCGCTACCTTGCGTTTCATGGAGGCACTTTTAGTATTAGCAAAGGTATCCAGTACATAGCGTTTTGCACCCACGTAGGTGCCGCTATAAGAAGGTTCAACATGTGCTTGTTTAGCCGCTTGAGCCTCAGCAAGTGTCATACGCGAGTAGACCGGTACATGTGGTGTTTCGTCCGTATAAAGAATCCAGTCTCGATCTTTTTTGGGAAGATCTTTCCAGGGGATATCCACATCGTAGCCAAGTGCCACCAATACATCTCGAAGCTGATGACCGTGCCAGGCGGTAGGCCAAGAAGCTATGGCTCGTTCACGGATGGTTTTGGTGGGATCGGGAACCATGTGATCTTCGGGTACTTCATAGACTCTGCCAATTCCATAGCATTGAGGGCATGCCCCCTGCGGGGTGTTGGCAGAGAAATCCTCGGCATAGAGCATGCTCTGGTGCTCTGGATATTGGCCGGCGCGTGAATACAACATACGAACCAGGCTTGAGATGGTCGTGATGCTACCAACGGTCGACCGGGAGTTTTGTCCACCTCGCTGTTGTTGCAGGGCTACAGCGGGGGGCATCCCTGTAATGGAATCGACGTCGGGCACTCCCGCTTGATCGATAAGACGGCGGGCATAGGGGGCCACCGACTCTAGATAACGGCGCTGCGATTCTGCATAGAGGGTTCCGAACGCGAGGGAAGATTTACCTGATCCTGACATGCCGGTAAAGACCACGAGAGCATCACGGGGCACAGAAAGATCAACATTGCGCAGGTTATTTTGACGTGCGCCCAATACTTGAACATTTGGCTGGATGTGAGTTTCTTTATTTGTGGTGGATTCGGGTAAATCGCTCATAGATGAATTTGACCAATCGCTTCTGTGTGAGGCACCGGTAGCCTCAAAATCGTTGTGATCTTTTGTCGTTTGCCATTTTACTCCCTATCCCGGCGATTCGTAGACAACGATTTTTTATTCTCTTTCACATGGGGGTGAAGATCTTGTTCTACCACCTCTATGCTATGGTAAGTTTGCTGAGGAACTAAACGTCCCTTGAGGTTGATAAAACACTCGCTCTCCTGTGAAGTATGTTATTGATCCGCACGGTAGCATTCCTGCCGCTAAGTAATTAATTCTTGAAAAAAGGAATAGGTAGAGGGGATTAAGATTTCGCTTAATTCCCTCTATTTTTTAAGTCTTACCAATACGAGGTATTAGTTTGAGTGGCTTCAATAAATTTGGCATCAGCCCACACTTCAGACTTGATCTGAGCCACATCACGCATCCGTAAAAGTCTCCTCCGGCCGGTGCATCGCCGAACAATTCCGAAATAATCCCGTCTGAGGGTCAAACAAAGCCTTCGCGTGAGCGTCCCAATGAGTCACCCACCTACCGCCGGAACACAGAACGCACCCATACCCCAAGACGTACCCCAACCTTCTCCGGACCAGGCAAAACCGTCCGCATAAAAGCCTCCACGAACCTCTTCGCCCAGGATATACCCACCTCACACACAACACTGGCAATAGGAAGGAGTAGTTTCCAGAAAACAGCAACCGCAAAAAGCAACCAGCACACAACAGGATGCTCACATAAAACTTCAAAACCTTTCATGAGTCTCTAAATCCTCCCCGCCACCATCGACATCAAAAAAATTTTCTCGAACACAACAACGCACGCCCAGACCACGACGACATGAATAACTTTCATAAGTAAGTCGGGGATGAACAGGAAAAACGCAACAAGTAGAGTGAAGAACTTTCCCGACCTCAACCCGTAGAGTATCTACTGATACATCCCTTGAACCGTCTACGCTCCACACCCCACAGGTTAGGGTGCTTGTGAGTACTGTGTTCGTGGGGTGCTACAACGGCAATGGAGAACACCAAAACCCTTCTCTGACCCCAAAAAATTCTCGAACAACGGCACCCACCACGAAACGAGGGGCTCAATAATGTATTACACATGTGGCAAGTAAAAAGGCGGCACCGCCCGACAAAAAACTTGCAACATCACACCAGCAAGCGGTTCCAAGACACAAAAAAGGTAGTCACCCCAGGGAAACCGTAGGAGCAACCGCCTCAAAGCTCATATCATATTGAACCCATATGATATGACATGGAAAGGAACAAAATTACTTATGCTTCAAAATTCGTAAACCTTATGAAACATTATTTCCTCTCCTTCTGAACCTTAAACCATGCGATTTCGCGGTAGAACGGGTTCTGCGGAGTCACATCCATGAAGGAATCCTGAGCCGATGCCGCATCGTCGTTCATATTGGCGGCACGGTAACGAGTATAAATATAGATAACAGGTTTCCCCTCACTGTTTCCCTGCGCATAACCAACATTTCCAATAATGCTTCCGCCTGTGCGACCTTCAAAGCTGCCAGTTTGTACTTTTTCTTTAGATAACTAAAGTGAAAGAATATCAATAGTTCGAGTTGTTTTCTGTTTCGCTTGTCTAGTATGAGGTCATTCACTGGAAAGATCGCTCCAAACATTCCGAAGCCCAAAAACAACTACAAAGACAATGAATAATACAATGAGGATGATAAAAATACCGAAAATCTTTTCACCAGTGTTTAGCTTTTCATCATCCCGCAAATTACTTTTAGTGGTCATGGTTATTTTTCTTTCTTCCGATATTTTTAATATCAAGAAAATATTGACAAGACTAGGCCGAAGAAAATGACCAGAATTTCAAAAGTCGTTCCAATAAAATCATCTAACGTGACTTATGTTTCCCCTTAAGCAGTAGTGATAGTCCCGGTCTCTACCAAAGACCGAACAATCGACAGCATCCGCGTAATCAGCTCTATCAGCAAGCGTGACCAACAAAAACTTTGGGCTAGGCGGTAAATCCTGTTCGTATGCCCAATTAACCATCCGAAAAGACATTGAATCTATATATCCTCTAAAGGTCTTCTAAAACCGATGTTTCTAAGCCGCTCCTAGAGCTGTCCACGGAGCCGCGTGTGTCAGCTCATCCGGTGCGATCTGTAATCCCCAATCCTGCAAAAGGATTACATACCGATACATGCGTGCTTGCAAAATCTGCTCGGGTTCTCCTACACAGGCAGGCGTGTCAGACCGGCTTCGAGGAAAACAAAACTTCAGCTTGGATGAGTTATTTACACTTGCTGGTGCGCTTGATCTAACTGTTGGTGATCTCCTTGGAAACAGCATTGTCTCCGCACATGTTCCCGCTCCTTCGTATATAGAAGAAGGCCAAGGACGGATTAAACGAAAAGTCGCCCCGATCGGCTTCATACCGAAAGGGGCGACATACCAGATTCTTTCTGGTGAAGAGTGCGCCCTGTGGGGCTCGAACCCACGACCTGCGGATTATCAGGCCCAACACCGTGCACAGCCACCGCGACACGCCGACACCTACACAACAGCCCCACACCGGGGCTTTTATATTGCCCTTCTACTCTGGATGTGTAACCAATCACAACACACAGAGAGAAGAGAAAACCATGCTTTGGGAACCGCATCAAAGCAACTTTACGACTTGGCAACTCGCCTCCGGAAAAGCAAAATCAACAACCGTCACACGCGCACACTGGATTCAATACCTAGCACGTGCCTACCCACAAGAATCTGCTTTGACAATCACAGATGAGCAGGTAACCAAGTGGCTTGCTAACCCTAACTGGCAACCCGCCACACGCAAAAGCGCACTTCAATCCATCCACTTATTTTTCCGCTATCTCATCTCCACCGAAACCCGAGAAGACGATCCTACACACCTCATACCCTCCATACCGCAGCCCCGGTACAATTCCCGAGCTATCCCCACAGAAGTAATTACCCAAGCCCTCCGAAGAGCAGCCACAGCCGAAGAAGAATTCATGATCCTCCTCGGCGCATACGCCGGCCTCAGGCGTTCAGAAATCGCCGTGCTCCACACCCAAAATTACGCCAATAAATGGATCAGCATCACCGGTAAAGGCGGACACACACGACACATTCCAGCCCACCCAAATCTGCTCCCCTACCTGGAAGCAAAACACGTAGGTTACTATTTTCCCGGCCGCTTCACCGGGCACCGCAGTGCAGACAACATCGCTAAAAAAATTAGTAAAAATCTGGGCAAAGGAATCACACCGCACCAACTCCGCCACTGGTTCGCCACTACCGTCTACGCCGAATCGCACAACCTCCGTGCCGTCCAAGAACTACTCGGACATGCCGACATCTCCACCACTCAGCGTTACATCGGCGTGATAGATAATGACTTATCCGCAGCCGTGAACACCCTCCCAAACCTCATATCATATCGAATCAATATCATATGAAACCCATATGATATGAAAACTTTCAGGTTTTTGGGGTTGCCCATTGCGTTTTAAACCCCACCACCCGAATAACACACAAGCAACCCCCACCAGGGGGACGCTGTGATCCTCTAAAACCCTGTGGGTGAACACAATGCTCTTTGTGTTCACCCACAGGACCATCCCACCTATAAAGATAAGGAACCCACGATCATTGACCTGCACCCTCTGCACCACAAACCCAGCAACACACCACCAAACATACAGCAGCGAAACATTCACCTTGTGCACCAGCTGCCACGACGCACTAGAAACCATCAGCCGCGAAGAAAACTGCACCATACCAGACGCCTACCGCATCGCCATATCACGCATATACTCACACATCCTAGAACCTATCGGGCTCACACCCGAACGCGTTAAACGACTTACAAAACGAAACCAAAGCTAAGAGTAAGGCCCGCCCCGTGGTGGGGCGGGCCTTCTTTCAAAACCACAAAGTCATATCATATCGAATCAATATCATATGAAACCCATATGATATGACACCCTTACCGAAAGGAAAATAATCATGATTATCGTCGTAGGAAACCACAAGGGCGGCACCAGCAAATCAACTCTGGCCGTTAATCTCGCCACCGAATACCAACGCCTCGGACACCGGGTCATCATCCTAGAAACAGACCCCACTGTCTCCACAGCTTCACAATGGGCAGCCGACCGAGAAAACACAGATCAACCCGCCATGACCACCGTGAGGAAAACCGGCCGACTCGGCAGCACCATTGACGATCTTGCAGCCGCCTATGATGTTGTCATTATTGATACCGCAGGTAAAGACTCTACAGAGCTCCGCTCTGCCGCCCATAGGGCAGACCTGCTCCTCGTACCCACCAGCACCTCTGTCGCGGACCTTGACGCAACCAGGATCTTTCTCTCCTGGATGGACGAAGCTCGCGACATGAATCCCAAGCTCCAAATGCTTGTCGTAATTTCCAAAGCACCGACCTACTGGCACAGCAACCACGTTGAGACTGCTACTGGAGCTCTCGCCGAAATCCCTGAAGATATAGAATTCGACCTAGCCGATACCATCATCCACCACCGAAACGCCTACGCACAAGCACTCTCTGAAGGGCTGAGTGTTATCGAATCCGATAACCCCAAGGCAAGGGCTGAAATCCAGCTCCTAGCCCAGGAAATTACTGGCCTGCTTACTACCGGAGAAAAGAAGGAAGAAGAAGCATAAAATTATGGCACGTAAAATCAACAACAACCTGAAGAAGAATAACGATCTTACCCGGGCACCCATCGGCCTTAACCAGGCTCACCACCGGCAGCGGCGAAACGACCCTGAAGCCTTCCTGACCGGGGCCGAAAAACAAAACCTCAACACCACCGAAGAAACACGCAAACTTGACCCTGAAACCCGCGCACACCTACGAGCACGCGGAAACAAAATCAACGTCTACGTCATCCGCGGCACCCAAGCCCAACGCGAACTCCTCAAATACGCCGCAGAAAAAGAAGACACCAGCATGCAAAAACTCATCTGGAACCACCTCATCCGTGAACTCGAAGAAAAATACGGACAAGACTTCCCCCTGAACAACCTCTAGAAAGGATGAACAAAAATGTGGGCTATCGTTGCCATCATAATTTTGGGCATTTTATTGATGCTTATTCTAAGGAATGAACGGCGCAAAGAAATCTTACGCCGACAAGAACACGAACGCAAAAAACAGCGTGTGCGAGAAGAAGAACGTAATCGAGTAGAAAAACTCGCCCAGGCGGGCACACCCGAACTCCTTCTGAATAAGGTCAGGAAACTAGAATATATTGAACCTATTCCAGCATACCTATGCATTAAGGAGTGCACTGATATATATGGTCATAATGGTAAGTTTGAGCTTCGACTAACCCGTTACTGGGACAAATTTAAATCTGCATGGCTTGTCAAGGCAGAAATTTGGTTTATCTACCCTGAAAAGAAGATCAAACAGAAAATTTACAAAGAAGATTACCATCTTCCGAAGGGGTTGCCTCTAGGAGAGAGTACTCAGATATTCACCTACACTGATAATCCTGGTGAAGCTGGGTCGGGGCTGTTCTACATTCTTGATAAATGTGTAAAAGTAGATGGAGAACCTGAGCAGATACGAGGCTCAATCTCTTCCGGTCCAGATATATACATCAGGATCAATAAACCTGTTACACAGAAAGGGGAGTGACGTACCATCAAAACAAAGCTACGCTACAGTCCTGACATGACGTCACAATAATATGACGTCACAATAACGTCACTAGGAGGTGCAGCATTATGGCACAGCAACCACGATTCACCATCTTTCTAACACCCGGTCAAGCTCTCGGGGCATACGCCATTACCGGTATATTCCGTACCGTCGGAATCGTCTTCGCTATTAGCGGGTTCCTCAGCTTTATTATCATCACCATATCCATGCTGCGGGGGCAGCCGGGATTCCTACTCATCGGAATATTCCCCATACCCGTTTTCCTGCTGGCCATATTATTTTTCCCCGGTATCGGACCCGTCACTCTCGCCATTAAAAAGAACAAGCAGCGAGCAGCTGAAATCCAGCACCAACAGCAGCAACAATACTATGCTGCTCAACAGCAACAAGCTGAGTTCCAACAATGGCAGCAGCAAAAACAATGGACCGAATACCAGCAATTTCTCGCCTGGAAACAGCAACAAAATCGACGCTGAAGGAACGGAAAAGACTATGCGTATAACAACAATAACTCGAATTAATCGATACCATTTTTGCGAGGAAATCCGGTATCCAGGTTACGATTTTAGTACATGTGATCTGTTTCTTTCCCCCGAATGGTTCGAGGACTTCTCTACACCTGTCCCTGTATCTTTTTGGGAAGAAGTCGCCAGCCGCACCTTGGGATTCCCTTACCGAAAACCTGGGGGATACCTCAAAAAGATGAAGCTTGAAGAAGATTTAGTAACTCAAGAGAATGCGGATTCTCCGGAATTTACTGACCTTGAACATCTGGTTTTCATTCCACATCCAGAGCAGGCAGTACCACCACCTGAACTGGTTGGGACCGATGCACAAAATTTCGTGTTACCTTCATACACTTCACAAGAGGTAGCAGAAAAATTTACACACGGACACAACTCAGTCATATTCCTCAAGACTTCTAAAAAAGTATTTTCCAATACCAACGATAACGGGGAAAATGCTGGCCTCCACGAAAGCAATCTATGGATGAATCTGGATAAACTGCGGCGCGGTGTACATTGGCACATCTCTCGCATAGAACCTTACACCTTGGCCTAGAACAATCCCGCCTTAGCACTACTGTCTGACACTTTAACAACGCGCATGGTGGGAAGTTACCTGGGGGGGGGTAACTTCCCACCACACCATTTAAAAGGGAGCAAAACCATGACCCCTGACGAAGAAACAAGGTTCTGGAAAAAAGTCATCAAAGGCCCCGCAGCATCCTCATGCTGGCTCTGGGTCGGAGCCATCGGCGACGACGGCTACGGCCGCTACTGGACCCAAACTGAAACCGGTACCCAGCGTATGCTGCGGGCACACCGCGCAGCAGCAGAAATCATCCACGGCCACACCGCCATCACCGGAAAACTCGTCACCCACCTGTGTGATAACCCGCTCTGCGTCCGCGCAGAATTAGGTACTACCGGTCATCTCTTTATCGGCACCCACGCTGAAAACATGACCGAACGTGAAAGAAGGGGAAGGGGTAACCTGCACAACCCACTCTGGCGACACCAAGGCCGCACCGCACGCACCACAGCCGCCAGAACCCTACGCGCCCACACCCTCACGCATGGGTATGATCAGCACCAGGTGGACGAACTCGTGCGCGGGATTATTATGACCGGCCAAATACCTTTGTTCTAAATAAAGCTAGTACAGTTTTCCTTCTCTAAAAATAGAAATTTTGGCCGTGACACAGACGCTTACCTACTTGATGTAAGTAACCTATTCTGAGAATATAAAGCATGCACCACACGGTGCCCTCGACCCCGATCCTGCATAGGACAGGTCAGAGAAAACAAGGAAAATACAAATGAACCAACTAGCTACCCGGTCACCAGAACTGCCCGAAGAATTTCATGACTTGGATGCCTTGCGCCGTGACGCTTGCCAAGAAGCAGCAAACGTACGGAAAAAATTTTGGCGCAAACCATTTCCTGTTGACCCTGTAAAAATTGCATTAGCCCTAGGTGCCGAAGTATACGAAGCACAACTCGGTACTGATATCTTTGGTGCCCTTCTTCAGTCTTCTGATCAATCAATGCGTATCTACATTGATAAAGATCAACCAGCAAGCAGGTACAGGTTCAGTGCTGCCCACGAACTAGGTCACTATGTGGACCGTTCACGTCGCTTAGAAGTACTACCACGCGACATAGACCGGCGCTCAGATAAGATGCCAGATTTCAACACTGATGAAGGTAAACGTGAAATTTGGGCCAACGAATTCACCGGTGAACTACTCATGCACTAATAAAAATAGGGAGGGAACCCACCACTAGATGGTGGGTTCCCTCCCTATTTACTATACAACAGAATCCTTATTAATATTCACGTAAATCTATCCCAAACCGGCGGCGAATCTCCGCAACACTATTCCGCAAGCCACGATAATTATCAGAACCCGTCGACGGAACCACCACCGGCGCACCTACACCTTCCTGGTCCTGCCAAATCTTATAGTGATTCGTGCTCGCCTGAGTCACTATTAATTTGGCATCCCGAGCTCGACGGATCAGGTCATGCACATCCTGAGGGACGGAACCCACGGGGGCACCAGTCCCGACAGCACGCGGCACCGAGTCCAACCTCGACAATGTTCTCCCCGCCCCAGCAGGGAGGACAGCAATAACCACATTCGTAGCTTCAGACACCACCACATCCACCCGGCCGTACCGGCAGATCGTACGCATCTGCTCAGCTGGCAACCATTCCCCAAAGTCAATAGCCTCCAGGACCTCACCACCAGTAACACCCAGACGGTAGATACTCTCACGCGCGGTATCCGTAAAACCCCAACCACCCAGAGAACTAACCTCAGGCTCTCTCATCCTAACCCGGGGCGGGGCGTGCTCTGCCTCAACACTCAAAATCTGCCACGCCCGAGAATCCACTATGACGCGTACACCGTCTAGGGAAAACACATACTGGTGGAGTCTCGTGTGCTCTACCACAGCATCACGAGACTCCACCAAAGCCTGCACACCGGGCAGGCTCAACCCAAGCTCATACGCTTGAGCAGCTACAGGTTGGCTCCAACTCAGACCCGAAAGAAACCTACCCATTACGGTGTTCCCCACGGCGAAGCTGAAGAAAAAGAAATACCCAAGCGGAACCAAGATAAATGATCGCTGGACATAGGCAATCCATCAAAGAAACAGGCAGGGATGTGAAAATCGCTATCAAGAAAAGCCCAGATACAAGCAGCAACCCTACCCCTATCGCAGGCTCATAACCTGCAACCTCCAGAGACGTAAATAACTTATAAGCTGCAACGAAAAGTACGAACATTGCAGCTGAAACCAGACACGTAAGCAACATCAAATATTCCTCCTTCCAACCCCTAGCGGCCACCAACGCCTAAAACATGGCAGGCTTATCAAACACGAAGACCACAAACACCACCACTAGAAGTACCCAGAACGTGATGTACAGCCAAAGAATAAATAGCCTCTTCACATAGCTACGAGCAGACGCTTTAAGAACAGAAAAGCTCGTACTCATACGGGAAGAACCGGATGGTACCAAAAAGAACTGAACTGACTTGAGGAATGTCATTACGGCAAAGAAACTGATACCTATCCAATCACTAACAATAATTGTATTTTTCCAGTGATCCCCGACCGGGTGAAGAGCAGACGCTAAAGAAGATGCTGCACCATGTGTAACACCCATTAAGACAATGGCAAGAACGAAACCAAAAACGATCAAAACCGGCTCATATACAGAAGTCTTCGGTGACGGCGTTGCTTCCGCACCGGCGGCCATATAACCACCTACTCCTATACCTTGAGCTGGTTCAGTATCATCCTGAAGATTATTATTCTCCTGCTGACTCATGATAATTTTTCTCCTCGTCGTTTGAGTAAATGCTAATTTCTACTGAATCCTGATGATCTTCCGCACCGGCGGGTGCATCTTCAGTAATGGAGGCTTGCTTTTCTTTCTCTGCTCGCAAAGCCCGCGTCACCATCACGTGGGGCACCCCGAGCCTAACGGCAATATTCGCCGAGGACTCTCCAGCATCACGCATCGCAACAATCACTGGAGCCTGCTGTTCACGTAGCTCAGCTTCAGCTTCATCACTTTGTGCTTGCAGCTCATATAGTTTCTGCCGATAATCAGCCAAGCGCTTCTGAAGCCTCCCATATTCGGAATCTGCTTCAAGCTGGAAAAACTCAGCAGCAAGACTTTGAAGTTTTTCTTCCCGCTGCGCAAATTTTTCTGCATACTCGGCCGCTTTCTTACTCGCGGCCGTATTACGTCGAGCCAAAATCTTTCTCCTTCTACTTCATTGAAAAGAGTTGCTTGTGTGTTATTCGGGTGGTGGGGTTTAAAACGCAATGGGCAACCCCAAAAACCTTTAAAGAGGCGGCCATACTTTTTCTGTGTACCCTGCGGCCTGTGGCCGCGTGTTCGTTTTTGCACCGTTGAAGCGCTCTGCCGGACGCACTTTCCCACCATGCACGCAACACACCCGCCTAGTGCTCCTTCGTCGCACACCTAGGCGGATGCGCACACCGTGGAAACAGTACTTCCCTGACGGGCCCGGCGGTGATGCAAAAAGTCCGTGGACGGCACGATCCATACCTCAATCCCCTTTGAGCTCAAGAATTTCTCCTTGTGCTTCCCCCGCTTCGCTCCTCCTGCACCGAAAAATTCTTTTCGCCCAAAATCTCGGTATCGTCCCGACCACCGACTCTTTTACACACCCGCTCCCCATGTTGCACAAACCTGCCTGCAACTCTTTTCCTCCGCACGCTCCCCCAAAGAGTCTTCGTTGGTTTGGCACACATGGACTTCGCCCGTGCAAAACCGCGACAACAAATGTCGGACACCATACGCCAACCAGTTTGTACAGCGCCCTTCCCTGCTCCTTCGTCGCACCACGGCACAAACTGCCCAGCTTTTAGCTGTCACACCTCTTGCATCCAATGAGCAAGGTTACTAATCTGAGTAATTCATGCTAAAATACTGTGCATGATGACCGTCCACAAACTCAGCGCAGGCGACGGTTATAAGTACTACACGCACGAAGTCGCCTCTGGCGATGCTTTGCGCGCAAATGACCGCGAGCTAGGCGACTATTACACTGTGGACGGGATGCCGCCGGGTCAATGGATCGGCACTGCACCGGAAGCACTGGGGCTTTCCGGTGAGGTATCCGAGGCACACATGCATACCCTTTTCGGGCAGCGTTTCACCCCGATAGAGACTATGGAAGTCAAAGAGATGCTGCACGGACTGCCCGAATTTGACGACTACATGGCCGCCTATAACAACGCCTATGAGACGTACCGGGAGCACGCTGCGGAGCGTGCGTGGGAGATTCTTACCCGCGCCGAGGACGGCTTGAGCCAGCAGGAAATCGCGCACCAAATGGGTGAGATCGGGCACCCGATGAATCAAAAAACTGTCTCAAATTATTTGACGCGGTATGCAGCTGTGGGTAATAAGATTACTTCCACACAGGCAGAACACAACAGTGAAAATACCGTTCAAAATGAGGGTAAAGCCCTCACTAAAGAGGAATTTATAGAGCGTTATCGTCTGACTCCTGGGGAAATTACCGCAGCACACAACGCCGGAAAACGAGCACACAACAAGCTCTATAAAGAACAAACCGCCTCCCAGTTGCACCCCGAATACGGGGCGGGAACCGATTTTACAAAGCGCGTTTCTGAAGAGATCGCCCGTCACCGTAGGACGCATGACGGGGCAGAACCCACCAGGAAAGAGATGCAGGAAATCCGTTTCCGCGTCGGTGCAGAACAGTACCGTGCGCAACGCGGGATCGAACCCACGCACGCACAGCTAAGGCAGTTTATCGCCGAAAACTCGAAGCGCCACCAGACCGCTATAGCGGGTTTTGACCTTGTATTTACGCCGTCTAAATCCGTTTCGATTGCGTGGGGATTGGGCGATAAGCAGCTGCGTAAGGACATTGAAGCAGCTCATGAGCACGCGATTCAAGACGTAGTGCGGCACCTTGAAAACAACGTAATTATGACCCGGCGGGGCCATAACGGGGTACGGCAAATTGATACGAAGAACGGGATTATTGGTACGAAATTCCGTCACTACGACAGCAGGGCGGGCGATCCAAACCTGCACGATCATGTCGTTATTGCGAATCGCGTTGAGGGCGCGGATGATAAATGGTCGTCTATTGACGGCCGAGTTTTGTATCAGTACGGGGTCGAATGCTCTGAGCTTTATAACAGTAAAGTCCAAGAATACGTCACGCAGCTGACGGGTTTGCAGTTCGAGCCCCGGATGCAAAACGGCAAACCCATTCACGAAATTGTCGGTATTAGCGACGAGATGGTGCGTGCTTTTTCTTCCCGGCGCGGGGATATTAGCGCTGAACTCGACAAAGTGAAAGCAAAATTTGTGGCCGATAACGGCTACGAGCCATCCGAAAAGCAGCTCATTAAATTAGCGCAGCAGGCGACGTTGGCGACACGTCCGGCCAAGTCTGAAGCACGCTCTCTAGAAGATTTGCATACCGAATGGGTTGCAGCCGCACATGCCCTGTCTGAGCATGGTGTGCACGTTCTGGTCGATCATCAACTGGCCGAATCTCTCAAAACCGCCTCTACGCAATACGAACAAAATACCCTTCAATCGGTACGGCAAGAAGCATATTCCACATCGGTAGAAGCACATACTGATGCGATTCTCTCCCGTCTAGAGGAAGCGCGTTCGACCTGGCGGCTTACCCATATTAACGCTGAAACTAGCAGGTATGTGCGCGAGTTTGGTTTGAATGAGGCACAGGATCGGGGGCTGATTTCGTCCATCCGTCAGTCCGTTGTCGAAGACTCACTACCCCTGCATATTAAGGACACACGCCTCACACCGCGCGAGTATCTGCGCAAAGACGGTACCAGTCAGTACCAGCGTATCGACTCGGAGTTATTCACTTCTGAGCGAGTTTTAGCGGCTGAGAATAAGATCCTGGATGCCGCATCTCGTGCGGTGATTCCAGCATCTACGGTGGATGTTTTCGAGCTGGCCGCGCAAAAACGACGTACCGAACTCACCGAGCAAGGGCACACATTGCCTGCTGGGCAAGAGGCAATGGCGCGCGCATTCGCCACCAGTGATAAGCTCCTGGTGGTTGGTATTGGTGCAGCCGGTGCCGGTAAAACCTCCTCAACTCGCTTGGCCGTGGACGCTATCGAAGCCTCCGGGAACAGGGTCATTGGTATGGCTCCGACGGCTGCGGCCGCAGCCGTTATGCGCTCTGAAATGCGCATCAATGCCGATACCGTAGACAAATTCTTGACCGATTGGCAAAGCGGCAAAAAGCCCCTGGATGTGCGCCCCGGCGATGTCCTCCTGGTCGATGAAGCCGGCATGATCGCCACCCCGAAGATGGAGAAGATTCTTACTCTTGCGCAAGAGCGCGGTGCTCTGGTGCGCGCATTGGGTGATTATCGGCAGCTCTCGGCGGTCGGATCTGGCGGCGCGTTGCGCCTGGTTGATCGTGAGATCGGGGCCGTGCATCTGGACGAGCTCTTTAGGTTTACGAACCCTGAAGAGGCAGCGGCCACACTCTCGCTGCGTGAGCCGCCCCTGGTCGGGACGGATAAACCGTTCTCTTGGTATTTAGAGAATAACCGGGTTGTGGCCGGGTCTGCGGACGCGATGGTAGAAGATGTTTTCCGCAAGTATAGCGCTGACGTGACCGCTGGGAAGCAGTCGATCATGATCGCGTCCACCAACGAGACCGTCACCCGATTGAATGATTTGGCGCAGGCTCATGCAATCGAACACGGCCAGGTGAGCACTGGCGCGGGTTCGGTAGCGTTGCATAATTCCTCCCGCGCACACCTCGGGGACACTATCGTAACCCGGAAGAATGCCCGCCGACTCATTGTTAATAGTGGTCAGGATTTCGTGAAAAACGGCGACCTTTGGCACGTCACCGATCTGCACGATGACGGCCGCATCACCGCACAGCACACCGGCCACGGCGGGAAAGTAACCCTCCCCGCCGGGTACGTACAAGAATCAGTGGAGCTCGGGTACGCGGCCACCATTCACCGCGCACAGGGATCTACCGTAGACACCGCCCATGCTCTGGTGGATGCATCAACCGACCGCGCCGGGGCCTACGTTGCACTCACTCGCGGACGCGAAAACAACGCTCTCTACGTCGCTCTGGCCGACGGGGAGAAACGCGATGATGTGCTTGATCGCATCACCGGCGCATATGAACGTGACCTCACAGTACACGAGACTGTGGATCAGCTTCGCGCCGAACACCGCAATATTGCCTCTCTAATTGCTCAGCATGAAGACATTAGCGAACTGGCCGTACAGAAGGTCATGGAACCCTACCTCATGGAAGGTATGTCCAGGGTTAAGGAACACCCGGTCAGGGATAAAGACTCCGGCCAGATCATTGACCACACCCCTGCTAATGGTGTGGAGGACGCAAAAGCCGTACTGGCCTCACCCGCATGGCCCGCTCTGGCGCACGATATGGGCGAAGCATACCGCCAAGGTATAGACCCCGCCGCACTGGTAGAACGCGCATATTCTCACAGGCCTCTAGAAGCCAGTGACCAAGGGGCAGAAGCGAAAGATTACGCTGCCGTGATGCAGTGGCGCGTCGAAAAACTCAACGTAGACGCCCAGAAGGTTCACGAGATGGCCGAGCGTCCCCTGTCCTACCTGAGTGATGATCACCTGGCGCGGTTGGTGGATCAGGCTGCTAAGCGTACTCAGCCTATGGCCGACAGGCTAGAACTCTCTGACCCTTGGTGGTTTACGAACCCCTATGCAATGGTTCCGAGTGAGGAGCTCATGGCCATGCGGTCTAGGACGTTCAAAGCGCTTCAGGCCAACGAAAACGACGGAGGATTATATGAAAAAATCAAGGAAAATCTGGGCGATATGGACGCTGAGGTGCAGCGCCGCCGCTGGGAAGTCTCCGGAGACCAACGCGAGCTAGAGCAAATTATCCGTGGCGAACGCCCCCGCAGTGGCCATAACTTCACCCTCCACAAGGTTCTAAGTGAGGAGCAGCGGGTGAGGCAGCACCTCATCCCGACCATTGACCTGCCCGAGACCAAAAAGCCTGAACAAATCCAGAATGGCATCAGTGGCCACACCCTAGATAAGTTCTGGGAGAACCACCCCGACTTGCAGAACACGAGGCTGGGTACGATTTTGCACTCTCGCTCTCGTGAAATCGGGCAGCTCGCCCAAGTCAGGGGCGCACAACTCGCAGCAGAAAAACCTGAATGGGTTAAACAGCTTGGTGACGTCCCGGCCAACAAAAAGTTGGCGCGGCATTGGTACCGGGTTGCCGCAGAAACCGAAGCCCTGCGCGATAAATACAACATCGCATCATCCGAACCTGAGGCAGTACCACAGAAGCTCCGCACTCAGGTTAAACCGCACGAAGTACCTTCACGTACTGAGGCGCGCGGTAAATTCCTGCACGCCCAAGTCGTAAGTACGCATAAACGATCTATCATGGCCGCACACAAGCGTACACCGAAGACAGACATCGAAAACGTGCAGCTCGCCCAGGCGCGCGACACCAGCCTACGGGCACAAGAAGCACACCGAGAAGGACGGCCAGCAGGAATTACGACGGCTATGTTGTCTCCTGAACAGCGCAAGCATCTCCAGAAGATGCGTGCTGAAAAAGCATCGCAAACAACAACGAGGAAGGAAAAGATAATGCAGCAGACTGCTCAACCGAGTGTAGAACAGCGTATCGCAGATCAGCGGAAACAACGCAGTAACCGGGCGCAGGAACTTGTGCGGCTGAAGGAACGGGCACAAAAAGGTCTTGAGGCATCTAAGCAGAAACAGACCAAAAAACCTGAGCAGACTCACCAGCAGAATGAGCTCCGCCGCCAGCACCAACGCAATATAATGGATCAGCAGCGGCAGCAACAATCTCAACGTGGTATCCGGTTCTAATAAATAAGGGGCGTGTCTACAAAATTTAGACACGCCCCCCTTTTTAGGTATAAAAAAGATGCTCCAGAACTGGCAATGGCCATTAGTTCTGGAGCCCAACCGACTGGCTTTTCCATTCGTACACCCTGATTGGGTGATCTGCTCTGGCGCCTATCGCGAAGTTTTATCGTCTTATAATCATAATATCCGTAGTCTATTCTGTCAAAGGTTTCCAGCATGGCACGCAGGCACAGGCAATATCAAAACAATCCACTTGCTCATAACCCGCTGACAAGTGAGCACCTGAAAACTTTTGACAGGGTACACCCTGCACACCAATTCTTAGGACAATACACTGGCTTCTTGAATAAAGTGGCTCATGAACCGCGTTTAGTTTTTATTGATGAAACCATGCACGAACCACATCATCAAAATCAAACCTTAGACCGCAGGTTCTACGCTATCTCAGCTGTCGTCGTGGAAAACCCCGACGTAGCTTCACTCCGCGAAGACCTCAAAAACATCATTGGTGGACAATCTTTCTGGCATACTACCGATGCCGCCTCCGAAAAGAAAATCACCCAAAAACCGTGGCTCAACCAAACGAACCTACAACACATGATGGATACCATAGGAGACTACAGCCGAGATACTCAGAACGTTCTGACCTTTCACTCTCAAGTACGGTACAGTCCAAATCTGAAAACTCAACGAATTTTGATGGAACAAGCTCGTGCCGAATCTATCACGGCCATGCTGAAAATCCTGACTTCTTCCGAATATTCAGCTCAAGCATTCGTCTTTGAGCGTCGCCATAACGAATATGAAAATGATATAGATAGAAACACTATCCACCGACTCACAAAGCATAAGATCATTCCGTCTACTGTTAAATTCATCCATACTACTTCTTCGATAGAACCCAACCTCTGGGCACCCGATCTTCAAGCTTGGGGTATCGGCCAGGAAATCCGTCGCGACGATTCCACCTGGCTCACCCATGCACGCCTGCGGCCACTGATCATCGACGCTCAAACTCTTGAACCTCTCCGTTCGAACGAACCATATGTTCCGGCCGCACCGGCGGGTATTCCCGCCCCTCACACCGAACAGCAACTTAACCAGGTGATCGACGACCTAGACACCGGGGTTTATAACCGTGAAATCCGTGACTTTGAAGCACGCCTTATCACCGGCAGTAAACGAGAAACTTTTATAACCTCCACCCACAAATCACTAGCCAACCAATCCCGCCGCAAACGCATACCCCGTCAGCACGCCAAAGACTTAGCTCACGGAAGTAAACCCGTACACACTAAGGCCTCCATCGAAGTCATTAAAAATCTCAAATCCCAAGCACAGAAAACACTTGAGGCCGCAAAACAAAAACCTGCTTCACAGCCTCAAGCAAAACAAAAGACGGCACCTCCAGATGCCTCCAGCGACCGGCACCGGCTATCTCGTGAACCACGCCTCAACTAAAACATCATACCCCTGACGGGTTTTGCGCCCAGGTCGCATCATAAGACGCAAACTCTTCAAAACCGTTATCCGTTAAGTATGGATTAATACGGGATGATACATGCTTCTTACTCTCTATACACTCCCTATAAATCCTATCCCTAAGATGCTCTAGAGTTTGCCAAAAGTACCGCTGATGCCAATCAATGGCTAACATATTCGGTGATGAATCATCCTGATGGTATGCCGCATACCATGCTGCCCATAAAGCTGTGAGCTCTTCAACGGCTACTGGATGACGGTACCAGCACGCAGGAATACGAATAGACCCATTTGAAAGATACCGAGTAGAGATCCAATCCACCCAATTCCGAAGCAAGTTCCAAAGCTTTTCACGGGCTTTGGGATCCGTAAGCTCTCGCCAACAATATATTGCCGGAGCTGAACCTTGCGCAGGCGTAGCGTTTTCTAAAGCCTCTACACGGCTAATAATCTCCTTCAAAGTTTGATTCTGAAGATCAAAAAGTTCTTCCCAAAAAACTTCGGTATCGGCGCTTGATTCCTCATAGGTAGAATCCATTACCCCTCCTTCTCTTCTGACCTTCTAATCCTCAGGACTCACAAATTGAGGAATTTTCCCTGCCATCTCAAAAGCTTTCACCCGATCTGCATAAAGCTGCTCATGATCTTCCCTCTCCCACCACGGCGTGAGAATAAGCTCCATAGGTGTCATATTCCTGTACGCAACAATCGCATGACGAGACTTGAGCTTCGTAATATCACGAGGTTCCAAAATAGGCTTCTCTTCAGTCGAAGAAGAGGAAGACCCGCCCGAGCGTCCACTCCAACTATTGTTATACCCACCATATTGCTGGGTATAACTCATCCGTTTCTTCTGATATGTACCAATAAGATCACTAATGGGCTTCACTGTATCGTAATCTAATCCTGGCAGGAAAAACTTCACATTGGCTGCCCCATAAATAGTATCCCCGTTATCTTTCCCCCACCGGTGATGCAGCTGTGACAGCGTTTGAACAAAAGCCCAAATTTCGATTCCGCGGCCACCAGAGTCTGCCATAATTTTTTCCATCTTCGGTAAAGCGGCCGTCGTCGCTAACTCATCCAGGACAAACCGTACTGCTGGCCAAAACCGGCCCCCAGCTTCCTGCGATAAACGACGTGCTGTGTTATACACCTCCGCCGCGAACATAGACACAATCGGGGATGTATCAACGCCAATTTCCTCATCACATACCAAATACAGAGTATTTTGGCCCATAAGAAATTGCTCAATATTGAATTCTTCTCCCTTAGGTGGAGTGAGAAAATCCCTGACCCGTGCTGTGGCCACGGGCTCCAGAAGGCCAGCAATGGTTTGCCGTACCGAATCAATAGTTTCCCCAGCTGTACTCGTTATATCGGCACGTAAAAATTCCGCAACTCCATCTTCTAACTTATCTCGATAATCCTCCAGGACGTTATCTAACTCTGTACCCTGAAGATTCCCTGCCCACCGTGCAACTTCCCGAATAGACCCACCGCTAATAGCGGCCACGTGCAGCAGCCGCCCAAGGATCTGTGCAGCTCGGGAATTGAAAAAATCCGCATTAGTAGCCCCTTTGATGGGTTGGGCACCAACCCACGCTTGGCCACGACGTAAAGCTGTCTCGAAATCATCACACCCAACCACCGGATTCCAGCGCACCAGCTCAGGCCAAGCGGAAATATTCTCAAAGTCTAGAACAAAAACTTTACCTTGACGCTGACGTGAAACAATACTTGCATAAAGTAAATCAACTTTTGTGCTCGTTGCTAAAACAGCACCAGGCGCGTCCAGTACAAGTTCAACAGCTAAAAGGTTTGTTTTTCCTTCACGAGGTGGAGCGATCACTAATTTAGAATCCTCAGATTGTGAAAAAATGTTATGGCCATTCAGCTTACCAAGCCTGGTTACTAACATATCTGCGGGAATTTTTGAAGCATAATTCTCAGCCATTACACGTGCCACCGTCGGATCAGCACTCATTGGTGTATATGTCGCTGCTAGAGCAGTCCGAGCTGCTTTTACTGTCTGCTCCCGACCTAACCTATCTTTAACATCTGAATACTTCACCATATGACCCCGACCAGAAGTTTGATCCGATGGATCAGACAATCGTAGATACACTACCAGAGCAGCCACAACAAGCAGAACAATTAGAACCCACGTGACGGTAGGGACCTTGACACGGCCAAGAATAATCTGAAGAATCCCAGCTAAAGGATTAATATCCGGTGCAGGTGTCTGCGCCCACCAAGCACTGACCTGAAGTACTAACGTAATGCCCACCAGGGCAGCAACGACACATCCGAGACCAAGCAGCTGATTCTTACTATTCCTCATACGCGACCAGATCCTTGAGATACCTCCATAGCTTGAGCCCATGCCGCATTTGTATCATGAATCTGTTTCTCAATCTCCGTTAGATGTACTTCAAACGGGATACCAGTACCAGCTAAAGCCTTCATCATAAATTTTCCACGTCCGACAGGTGGTAACACCTTACCCGTCGTCTCATCTACACCACCGTCTGGTGTCCAAGAAATTAGACGCTTCTTTTCTTTCACTGTCAACGGTGCAACCTTATCCAGTAACTCCATATCATTTGCCGCCAATGCCCCATAGATTTTAAATGGTGAACGCTCTAAGAGACCTTCAGCAATACCTTGGAGTTTCTTATTTTCCAACTGCAAATCCTTAGGCGTATGAAAGACTAATTGCTGCCCAGCACCGATTGTACGGTTCAGACGAGAATATTCATTCAAATAATGGACCATTTGTTGATCAATACTAAGAAACATCCAAGCCTCATCAAGCACCATAAAATAGTTATCTTGCGGCATTAAACCAATTTCCGCCAACCGATGCGCAGCATAAACAAGAGCTTGACTATAAGCCCAGCAAGCAAGCTGTACCGCGGCCAACATATTTTTGCTGCCCATGTTACGAACAGCTGAAATATCGAAGGACAGATGATTTCCCAGCTGAATAGATTTCGTTGTCTGACGGGAAAACGTATCCCCAAAAGGTCCTTGAGCATCAAAAATATTTAGAGCCAAAATCAATGGACGCGCAACCTTAAAATATTCTTCGTCGGTTTCCGTCATTTGTGAAGCCCGCATTGCCGGGCTACCTTTCAAGACAGCTTCTTTAACATCAGCAATAACCGGCTGCCGGGGAGGATTTTCCTGCATTGCAGCTTCAGATGCCTCACGTACAGCAATTGACAATAATGAGGAATCTCCAGCAACAGCTTGAGCTTTCTTCTCACCTGAAAGCCTAAATAAAGACTCCAAAGCTGCGACCCTACGTGAATAAATTTCCGCTAAAACCTCATCAGCTTTATCAGTACCGTACTCGGCATCGTATGCCCTAAGATCCTCAAGTTTATCCCAAATAGGGCCCGCATCTAAAGGATTAACAGCATCCAATTTCGGGCCAATACGAATAACCTGCCCTTCAAGCTCTTCAATCATACCGGTAAAATCAGGTTTAACATCCCCAGGAATAATGATGTTAACTCCAGAATCAGCAATTCCTAGACACTGACGGATAATCAATGAAGATTTTCCACGGCCATTAAGTCCGAATGTAATTCCAGCTGGAGCTGAAATCAGTCCCGATAGATAGTAGTTAATCGGGTCACCGGTCACGACCTGACCGTTAAGCTGATTCCTACCTAACGGAGTACCAACCATCGGAGTTGCTGTCCCCACACAGAATGGGAAAAGACCCGCAATCTGCTGACTAGATGCCGAGAACTCAACAGGATACTCAATTACATTCACGTTTCCCCCACCAGGTTTATCAAGCCCAATACGGCTTATTCCTGCCAAGGTATTAGATGTTGGAGTAACTTCCGCAGGATTTTTGGTACCCGTGATAAAATCAATGACCTTCATTGTAAAATTAAGTATTTTCTCCTGAAAATCAACCATCATTACTCCTTAAAATCTTGAGGTACAGCTCCTGCACCTAGTGAAAGGGCGAAGGCAAAATCTTGTGAATAATCTGCTTCTCGCAAACGCAAATTAATTTGTGAACCTCCCCGGCGATTAGTATCAGCCGTCAATTGAGGAAATTTTTCAACATCGTCTACAGTAATTGTCACTAGCAACGAAAAAGGAACAAGTGTTGCTCCTAGAGCCATCTCATTTTCAGTTTGCTCAGCTTTAGCCGCAGCTGTTTTATCTTCAGACGTTGCTTTACGTTTTTTCTGTCCCACCTTCCACTTTGCGTTATTAACAGCCTCAAGAGCTTTTTGTGATGAAACATCCGGAGGTAACGGACGATACAAAATAGTGACACGCTTGTGTGTAATCCGCTGATCAGGAGCTAAAAGATCAACAATCGAATCTTCATAAAATACTGAAGCAGGAGGACGCCACATTTGAAGCGTCTTTGAATAGTAACCAGAATGTTCGTACCATTCTTTTTCAACATTGTGATATGACGGACCTGCTTCTTCCCAACGCAATCCAGTACCACCACCCTTACGGGCAATATCAACCGCAGCAGCCTGACCAGGATTAAATGTAGAATACACATAATCAGTAATATCTTGATATGTCATCAAGCTTACCGATCCACGAGAAGAAGCCGCTAACGATTCCCGGAAACCATCGATCACTGTCTGGATTTCGTCAGCTAATTCTTGATCGCTACGTGCTGGAATTCCGATAGTAGGTTCCGCACGAGCAGAAAAAGTAAGAGTAACTAAGTGCTCAATACGAGGCAGAGCAGTATTCTCTTTCTCCACCACTTGATCGATAGTCCGAGTTGCTGCACTCGCTACTTTTTTCCCGCGCGCATACTTGCGCATATTATCGACAGCCAACGGCAACCGATACCCACTATCTGTAGTAGAGACCGTGGACACAGCAACCTGTAGGATTGTTCCCTGAACACCGGTTTGTCGATGAAAAGCAGCCCATGCAGAGACCATATTGTTAATATCATCCTGATCTCGCAACTGTAACCCACTAGTGGAAACAGAGAACCAAATCGTTCCGGTACGTCGAACCCCATTCCACAACATGGCCCAACAATCCCCATACGAGGACCTCCAATCTTTAAGTTCAGTAGCCATCAATGGTCCAGGTGCCCGGTAAGATCCGTCAGGAAGCTCTGACGCAGGACCAGGCCGATATTCAGTCTTCCCAGCTTTTTTCGCTTTCAAAAATTTCTTTTTCAACCTCTGCTCCTGATACTTGTATCGCCCAAATTTTCCCCGCCGAATCCGATAAATAATCGTCACGATTCCCGAAAAAACGATTAGCGCAGTACTAAAAATTGCAAGATTCTGATTAATCATGCCGAGGATAATTTGAGATAAAAACGTTCCGACCACACAAGTGATCGCCATATTTGATAAGTCTTTTGGGAATCCCCAAAAGCCTGTATTGGAAGGGATAATAATATTCCCGTATGTAGGCCTATCAAGCCCGGAATTCTTTTGCTCACTCATTGTTCTGCTCCTTCAGCAACCACCATATTAGATGCTTCTTCTTGTCCTGCCCGTGCTAAATCTTGAGCGGCATATCCCATACGGGAAATTGCTCCAGGAAATCCGCCTCCGCTATTTCCGCCAGGGGAAGAAGCAGAAGAGGACGCCGGGGTCTGACCCGTTAAAGAGCCCATAATGGACTGAGGTGGAGACTGTTCCGCCCCGTTCTGAGAAACCGATGAACCTCCACTAGCACCAGTACTCATACTTCCTATACCTGCCGAACCACTATCAGCATCAGGGTTAATAGTCTGTCCTTGACTAGATCCTGTTGATGAATTTAAACCTAGGCTTTCACTACCATTGCTGTTTGAGCCTTCAGATCCGGCGCCAGTAGAAGACATCGGTCCAGAAGCAGCACCAGTTGCGCCACCTCCACCGCCTCCGCCGATATTTCCCCCACCAGCACCTATATCTGTATTCGGAACACTCGATGTTAAAGAAGCTCCGCCGGCTCCTCCACCTGCACTAGCTCCAGATGCTCCTGCTGAAGCACCACCTGATGCTCCCGCTGTGGCAGCCATTGCAGCTCCAGTAGCGACCATTGTTCCGGCAGCCATTAAGAACCGTCCGCCGCCTCCGCCGCCAAGTGCTGACGGAATGGGTACAAAAAGCTTCACCATTGCAGGTAATGCAAATACAGCCAGCACCAGCATCATGAGCCCGGCAACCATTGAACCTACGACCTGAGCGTTATCCCCAGCGTTAGCTCCTTGAGCAACGTTGCCACTCTTAGCAAGCCTGACACCGATACCATAAATAATCGCAGCAGCAGGCCTAAATGCGATACAGGCAAGAATCCAAGAAACCTGCTTTTTGAAAGCCTGATGTCCTGCCTCAGTTTGAGAAGCAGCAGCCGTTACAGGAAGAATTGCCGATAAAATTTGGGCAAAAACAACGGTGCCCAAACCCAAAAAAGCCTGAATAACAGACACCAGCATCATGATTCCCAGGCCAATCAACAAGAAAATAATTAATCCCGCGCCTACGCCTGCGTCAAAATTAATCACCTTTTTAAAGTTCGTAGCTTTCTCACCTGAAATACCGTAATAAATCCAGAAAGCAAAACCACCTGAGAATTGCAGCAACTGATACGTTATTAAGACAGATAACCCTGAGGAAAAAACAGAGCGGAAAACACCCAACCAAATTCGATCAGAATCTTCCCTCTCCCTAGTGCGAACTGCTCGAACAACACCAAAAGCTGTTGCGACAACCCCCACAACTCCATAAAGCCACATCAAACGTAAACTAATAGCGTCAGTAGTAGATCCTGCTCCGACACTCATAGGCGATATCCCAAACCACCAGGTCATAATCACGTCTTGAAGCTGGATTAGCTGATCTAGAAGAAGTTCTAAAAACCATTTCATGGCAGCTTCAAGAACTGAGCCGGTAATACCAACAATGGCTTTCATGATTTGATCGATCAAACTTTTCTCTCCTTTCAAAAGGGTGTGTACACCACCATTTGGAGGTGTACACACCTCACATCAGCAGCGATTAGATACCCGCGATAGCTGACCAGATACCATTACCAGTAGTCACAAGAGCAACACCAACAATTGGCCATATCGCAAAAGAAGCATCTGCTTCACCATGCCGCTTCTTATCTGCTGCCCGAATAACTCCGTAAATAAAAATCGCAAAGAGGACGACATCTCCACCCCAAATAAGCCACCGGACTACCCTTAAGATTCGATCTGCATCTGGCGGAGCTTCAGCCTGCGCATCTAAGGCGTACACCGGAGCAGTTAGAAACAATGAAAACAGTCCCAACCCTAGGGAAATCAATCCCTTCTTCGCTTTTTTCAATTTCGATAGCATCCTTTATCCTTCCTGTCCTGCTACCTTGGTTGCGGTGATAATTTTCTTCAGCGTCAGCCGAAACCTCAGCGGAAGTTTCTTCTCTTCCTGCCCGATTTCCCGCAATGAAGCCACATACGGGATCACCCATCCGGCCGGGGCTAACCTTAAGATTTGTCGTGCTTTCTGAATCGTGGGTTTCGAAACACTGGGGCGGTCATGAACTAACACCACCCCAGCGATCGCTCGTCCATCTGGGACAACACCGGTGAGCAGCAGCTCTTCAGCCCGCTTCAAATGTGTGGCGGACGTCGTTGCGATGAGGAAAACTGCCTCAGCCGTCTCAATCCCATACGCTTGAATTGGTTCAGCCAGTTCACCGCCAGAGACCTGTACCAGGGTGGTGACCCCAACCCCACCAGCGACCGGGTACAGCTTGATCCGACTTGCGTGAGGTTTCCTGAAATCTGCCGTGAAATCCGTGGCACCGCCGATAATCGCGTCGTCCTCTAGACGTTCAATGACTTCTTGTTTCTTCGGCAACGCATAAGGATTCACAGGCACCTGCTTTATGGGTTTCGTCAAGAGGTTCATCATGTGTTATCACCTCCTTCCCGTGGTTGAAGAACATAAATACGTGAAGAATCCCGAGAATTTTCAGCACGAAACAGCACCACGGCACGGCCATCAGGTAGCACCGCATCCGGAATTACCGCTGAAGAACTGTTATTCTTTCCGACTTGCCACGGTGTCTTCTCTCCTGTGACAGATACCCGTTGATTCTCAGCCCCCGACACCCAGGCATACCCTGCCCCATACCGGGATCCCCCAGACACAGGCACAGCCTTATCTGAGGTAATATCTACCACCGCGTTTGTGCCCAACAAGATATGTCGGGCAGGATCAACAGTCGGGTTAGCCGATAGGCTGACTTGAGGAATCATCCGAGTCCCTACAAGAGATCGACCGGCGGTGTCAAAAACCTGGATATAATCCTGATTCTCACCACGGACTCCCACGGCAAAACTATTCCCAACACCAACTACATCCCCGGTAACCTCCCCACCACCAGAGAGAGAAAGCTTCTGCGAGGCAGGAAGATTCGGGGAATCATCCGTAATCAGCCAAACCTCAGCTGAAACAGTCGAAACCATCCACACCCCATCCGGGGTCACAACCGCCGGAACCGAATCAGCCGGGGCAGAATAACGATGTAAATTCCCGTCAGCATCAGGAACATGCACAAACCCAACCGTGGTATATACCGGTGTCCCAGAAACCCACACAAGCTTCGCTGAATCTGATGGAGCCTCCAGGCGGTGCATCTGCCCACCGGTATGCCCCACCGCTACTTGAGAAGTCCCAGCAGAGGCAGCAATCACGTCATCACCTAACCCATAAGCCTGATAAAGGTTTGTAATCTGAAAACCGGTATCTTTTGAATCAGTTGCAATTCCGGTCTCTGCTTCCATCCGCTTCACATCAGAACCGGAGGCATACACAATCTGCCCATCCAGCAGCAACGGATTCACCGGGGAAGCATCCACCGCATAATCCGCGTAGGTACCCCAGCCAGCCGGTGCAGCCACCGGCAACTGTGCCGCACCAGGGGCAGAAACAACCACTTGCTCCTGGTGCTGCGGCATCATGGACCTGACACCAACAGCCCCAGACACTGCCAAAACCGCTGCTAAAGACCCGAAAATAAGGATCTTCCGCTGCCGAGGCCACGAAGCCAACAGCTTCTTCCGAGGCACCTTCGGTCGCTCAATAGGACGTACCACCTGCGCGTCAATATCCAGCCACATGGAATACCGCGCATCCCGCGCTTCATCAACAACGGTCACTCGTACAGGCTTCGTCACCGCCATCACCTCTGCCACCGCTGCCGCGCAAGCACTCACAGCAGCGTTGAGCTGCTGTACCGTGGCATCCTGCCCCACCTGCTGCGTACTGGTAAACCCACCAGGGGCCGCAGCTTCGAACTGATCCCCGGTACGATGCACCGTAATCACGGGAAACGACGGTAAAAAAGGTGTCCCAGACGCCTGACTCATATTTCACCCCCAACTCAAACTCACAAGGTCCTTGACATTTCTCGTGTGTTATTCGGGTGGTGGGGTTTAAAACGCAATGGGTGGGGTAAGAAAAAATTTTCTTACCCCACCCATTGGGTCAATTTATTAAGTTAGTTTAGTTTGGGATCGCGATCGTCTTATATGGCACTACATCATCCACCACCCACTGAAGATCCGTCTCTGCCGTCCGATTCAACCGCACCGCATAAACACCATCCATCGAGTCGGTTTCCACAGCCACCATAATCCAATACGGATTATCCTGATTAATCGTCGGGTCCTCCACAATCTGACCGTCCCCATGAACTTTAAATTTCAAGTACTCAGTCTTCAGATTCGCAGTACGTTTCTTATACCCCTCACTAAGGTACCGGTCAATCTTCTGATGCCACTGCTCAGAAGACACACCAGAGCCGTAAACCTGAAGGACCCGTTTCGCCAGATGCTTCGCATCCTCCTTATCTTGATCCGTCAGGTGATCAACCGTCGGCACAGACGTCGGCTGCTGCGGCCCAGCCGGAACATTCTTCAACGGCTGATCATCCACCGACGGCGTAGCCGACGGTGACGAAGACACCACAGAACTATCTTCCCGCTCGGCAATAGCAGTATTTTGATGGTCTGCATCAGTTGCTGAAGCAGACGGAGAAGACTGCGGCTGTTCCTGTCCGGAACAAGCCGTCAGCCCTAAAACAGCAACCAGGACAAGACCAACCATTTTCCTCATAGACCCCACACCAACTCACCTACCGGATCCTCACATCGGTACGGGCCTCATGCTCTATATGATCCACCAGCATCTTCCCCTCCGGACTTTTCTTCACCGTCAGCACCCACACCGGTGCCGCGTTATTCTGCCCATCATCATACGAGGACACAAACCGAATCTTGGCCTCCTGAGCATCCGTGAAATCCGTTGAATAAACATCAATCACCGACGCTTCAGGCCGCATATAAGGGTCAATACCCTCCAAATCCTGCCTGAACCGTTCCGTACCCGAGACCGCCAGATGCTTTCGCCACGCATCCACATCCTTGAACCCGCCATAAAAGCCACCCAGCACACTTGCCGAAACAGCAAGCGCCTGCTGCTGCTCATCAGGGCTCCACGGGCTAGAACTCGTCGAAACCGCAGCTGACGGTAATGCCGTATCAACCTGCTGAGACTGACCCTGATTAGAACAACCTGTAAAAGCCAGTGCTGCAATCAAAGCAAAACCGAGAATCTTCTTCTGAGAAAACACCATCACGTAACCTCCTTAAATTAAGGGGAAGAATATTATTTATTGACATACAGGAAAGCGGTCGGCGTATCATTCGACACCTTCCTGGTGTAATACTGATGATCATTCGGAGCCGGTAACCCGTTATATCCCTCCTCAATAAACGTCCCATCATCCAAAACTTCTTTCACGACAGCCACATGCCCATATTTTGGGTTTGATCCACCATCACCATTAGCGTAGTACACGACCGCGCCCTTCGCCGGTGCCTGACCAGTACCCCAGCCACGACCCGACCAGTACCCATACCAGTTCACAGCGTTCCCCGGAGACTGGAACTTAATATTATTCTCATCCCCGCCCAGAGCCTGATTCATACGCCACGCCGCGAAAGCAACACACTCACGCGGTAAACCACCCGTCGGGTCAGGCTGCGAAGGACAATTAGAATACGACGCATCACAATACGCCATACCCTTCCACGGATAATCATCATTACCCGTCGTATCAACATCCGTAGGCTTCCCACGATCTCCCGAAGAACACTCAGACAAATCAGCCCCCGACACCTGATCAGCCTGATCCTGAGACTTTTGCTGATCTTTGTCCTGATTCTCAGGCTTCTCCTCAGGATTCTTCTGCCCCTCCACCTGAGACCGAATATTCGACGGATCAGACTCCGTCCAATCCATAATCTTGGCAACATAATCACGAGTCTCAGGAACCGCAGAATAATCCCCACCAGAAGCCTGCACATTACCAGGACCCCAGTTATAGGACGCCAACATCAACCGTTGAAGCTGTTGCTCATCACCATTCGCCAAAGGCGACATCTGATCCCGCAACGAAGCCATATACTTCCCATACGCCCGCAACGAAGCCCGAATATCATGCGGATCCTCCCCGCCACCATACGTCGCCCACGTACTCGGAATAAACTGGGCAATACCAGTAGCCTGAGAAGTAGGGTTATACGCCTGAGCATCCCAACCAGACTCTTTCTGCAGCTGGTAATACACCAACGCCGCCGGAACACCAGCCTCACGAGCAGCATCATTAAGATCCGATCGATACTCCTCAGGAAGATTCGCTGACGGACCAACATCCTCATGACTACGCCTCGAATGCGCCGCAGTACACGCAGTATTCGACGACCCAAAAACCGCAGAAGCAGCACCTCCAGCAGCAATAGGTATCCACAGCGCCACGAACCCGAGAAAAACTATCGGAACAAGAACCAGCGCGATAACCCCGACCACAGTCGAACCTATCAATACTGTTTTCCCGCCAGATTCTTCCACCAAACCACCACCTGCACACACTCACGACATCAATAATTCTTATGTGTTATTCGGGTGGTGGGGTTTAAAACGCAATGGGCAACCCCAAAAACCATCCCGGCACGAGTCCGCCCACTTACCGCCGAAACACAGCACGCACCCATACCCCAAGCTGCACCCCAGCCTTCTCCGGACCAGGCAAAACCGTCCGGATAAAAGCCTCCACGAACTTCTTCACCCAAGACACAGCAACCTCGCGCACAACACTGGCAATAGGAAAAAATAGTTTCCAGAAAACCGTAGGAACAACCACAAAAATAAACCCGCATACAGCAGGATGCTCACATAAAACTTCAAAACCTTTCATGAGTCTTTAAACCCTTCCCACCACCATCAACACCAAAAATGTTTTCAAGCACACCACACACCCACATAGGACGCGCAGCAAAGAAGTGCTTACCGTTAATTACACGGATAGAGAGTAGAAACCCGGCACCAACCAAAATTTTTTGAAGCATCCAAAATCGACGTGACGTCAAAAAAACGTCACGTCACACATAAAAAGAGGTGGTGACCCTACCTCACCGTAAAGTCACCACCCAAAACCAGGCACCATATGATATGAAAGTCATATCATATCGAATCAATATCATATGAAACCGTCACGATCCTGCCGAACTCGCAGCAACGGCCCCAGCCGCACCACCACCGCAGGATGATTAAACACCTCCAGAGGGAAAAGCAACATCAACACACCCAACTCCTGATCAAACTCCTTCCACCGCGCACCAGACCAAAACACCGAACCCGAAACATCATCGTCAAGATCTGAAGTCGTGTCATCTAACCACTCTGTAACCAGCTCAACCTGCCTCGCATACACACCCCGAGCCGTGTCTGCTTCTGCCGAGCTCTGTCGGTAAACCCGGAACGCACACAAGACAGAAAGCACCACCGAAACACCCATGAGAACCATCACAAAAACCGACGGATCATCAGCCGTCGCTACATGTGCCGTAATCCCAAGAACCCCCGACAACACCAACCCCACCAAACAGATCACATTAGTGAGCTGCCACGGCGTCTTTCCTCCCAGAACAGCTGTCCGGGAAAAAGCTAATGCCGTCACAATATACGTACACAGCACTATCATCAGCACCATGCAGGTGATAAAAAGCAGCAACATAACCTACCCCTCTGCCTTTCTTCATGAAGTAATCTTGCTCAAACCGCTACCAAAAAGCCCGGGATAGAGAAGGACGCATACAGCAAATACACCAAGAAGTATTCCTGCCCCGATGAGAATTATCGTCATGACCCTCTTACGTCCTTGATCTTTCGCTGCTTCAATCTGATTAGGAGTAAACGCTTCAAAAGAACATATCTTATAAGTCATGAAACCCTGATAGCTAGCAACTGGCACCCGAAGAAAGAAGAGCAACCCTGCGGTAGGCTTTCTCTAATTCTTCCTGTACCTGTTCAGAAGCTTCCCAGAAAGCATTCCCGGTCTGCTGTGCAGCTGCAACGTTATACAACGGATCCACCATTTCTTGTTTCCGCTGCTGCACAGCCTTCATCAGAGGAATAAGCCGCTGCCCGTACCCTTCCTGGTTAGTACTCAGAAAATGAGAAACCTGTTTCTTAGAAATAGGAATATTCCAACTAACAGGTGAAGCTGCTACGAACTTGCGATTCCAATAGCCTTGCTCAAGTTTTAATACAGGGACAAGAGAACCGTCTTCAGCTGTACCATAGGCAAACGAGAAAACGTAACCTTCCGACAAAGCCTTGACATATCCTGTTTTGAAGGCCCACACAATAGAAATAGCAACAACGACGAGAATTAGAACGCTTACGATGGACATAACAGAAATTCCTTTCTTATTAGATAATGTGCGTTTTACTTGTAGTAAGGGATAACACGGATTGGGTACTGTACCCGACCTTTTGTATCGCTTCTATTCAACGTGTATAGGGTCATGCCTTACCCTTTTTGCTGGTGGTTAGCAGGATCCCATAGGTTTGCCGCCACGTACGCCGTGAAGATACCTAGCGTGAGCATCACTGCGGCTACCGTCTGTCCAGGTGCATCTACCGCACCAGTAAGAAGATAATATAAGCCAGTAAAAATATAGTGTACAAAATGCTGTAACGTTGCTAGGAGGTACAGGAAAGGGTCCTTTCCCCATTCTTGGTTAAATACGCCATCTTGAGCGGAAATCCAAAAGCATCCCACTAGCAGACTCACGGCAATGACAGTGAAAACCCAACGCTCTATATCCTCCCAGTACTGGCTTGTATTATTTAGCGATTTGTTCTTAACCATTTCTCCTTATACCTTTCTAAATGGGTGTATCTTGATTATTTAGACTAATACAGTTATGAGTTATCTTATAGTACGAACATAAATACGATAAAAAAGCATAGTGATAGCAACAAAATCTATCAGAACGAAATGATCTTATATATTTATTCTTCCATTGTTTCTTCCTTTCTTCAAAATTTCAATACAGGTAAAAGACATAATCTTATTTGAACTCTATTCCGAGACTCATTCCTTGCGAACGAAGAAATAATTCAATCGGTATAAGAGCAATTAATACGACGCAGAGTAAAATTAGAAGTACTATAGTAAGCACTAATATTTTTAAAGCTTGATCAATTGGATCGTTATCCATGATTTACACTTCCTTTCTAGTTCGTGAACTGAATGAAATTGAATGTATGATTATCCTTTTTAGCCCTCCTCAGAAGTAGTGATAGTCCCGGTCTCAACCACAGACCGCGCAACCGTGAGCATCCGCGTAATCTCAGACGCATACTGCAAAGCAACAGTTCCCGACAAACCAGTCAGCGTCACTAGATCATCCCGAGACATCTGGTCTACAGACCCAACCCGAGATAACAACGTCACATACGCGGCATAATCCACCTCGGACGGCAGACACCACACCAATTCACCCACCGTCACCGGAACATCAGCCTTACCACGCTCTTCCCGCGCTGTCCGGACCGTCAATGCTCGGGCAATCACAATCCCGAACTTCCGCACCAACGCCTGAGACCACTGAATCGTACGCTTCGGGATCCCTAAAGCCTCCGCCGTTGCAGACGTATCACCGTCATAACGGAAAGCATGCACCAAAGTCCGCTCATACGCCGCATGATGACCCACTGCTGAAGATAAAGCCCGCAAAATATGTTCTGTGCCCAGAAAATCTTCAGAAATAACATGATCAGGAACATCCAGACCACCATCAAGGCTCTGAACACATGCCCTATTAGTCAAAACCTCGCGAATACAATCATTCGCTGCATGAGAAGCAATACCTCGGAACCAAGCCCCGATTTCACCCTTTGAAGGCTGAAACTTAGAAGACGAATGAAAAGCCTTCAGATACGTCTCTTGATAAACATCTTCGGCATACTGACATAAACCGTACTTCGCAAGCTTATTCCAGATCACCTGACGGATCGTCTCAAAAGCCTCAGACGTCGCCTCATCCCACACCAAACCTTCGTCTGCGGCAACAGGGGAAGATTTAACCTGAGAATCAGCTGATTCAGCTAGATTCTCGCCCTCTGCTGCTGATACCCTAGTACCAGCGGCGTGGGCGTTGTTTTGGAATCGGTTGGTAGCTGTTTTCATGTTTCGTTCACGCCGTCCTTTCATGTCCAAAACCAGCAAGCTCCTTGTCGCTGGCGGCGTTATGTGTAAAAATTTCCTGGTTATCCGCGAAGAAGCGGAAAAGATCATTGTTAGTCGGGGCAACACCCGAATTTAGAGCAGCCGTAATGTGCTTACCGAAGTCTTGCACGGACACAGAATCGATTGCATACCCAGCACGACGTAAGGACACCTCCAAAGTTTCCACATCAATCTGTGTGAGGCTCTTTTTCCAGACCAACTCATAATGCAGGTCATCAAGTTCTGCCGCCCGGTCTTCCGCGATGCAGCGCTTGCACTCACCGGTAGCTGACAGATAACACCGGTGCTGACGACACACAGCACCAGAGCCAGCACTGTTCAAAGACTTTTCCTCAGCTTTGGAAACAAGCTCATACCAATCATTTTTCAGCGCAGTTGTCACGAAGCCATTCGGAGAATGCACCGGTCCTAATGCACGCTTCAGCACAATATCAATCATGACAATCAGCTGATTATCGGATGTCTGCTTAGCAGGGATACCTGCATGAACGAGGTTTGAACGTACCCGTGAAATATCTACACCACGGTGACATACACTGGGCAAATACTCCTGCCTAGCGGCCACTGAACCTTCCATCCGCGCAGGGTTAGCCGATGGAGCTTCCACGGTTCCGTCTGGCGTAAGCTGTGAAACATTCTCAGGATTGGTAGTCGATTCTAGAGGTTTTGAATTCTCATTCTTTGTCCATCCGTCAGTCGATCCATCAGAGTTTTCCACAGACCCACTACTTTTAACAGACTGACTGATAGATGAATCTTTAATCTTTAAGTTAATCTGCGCGCGCGCGTTCCTATTAACGCGCGATCCCCCCTCTGAGGAGTAAAACCTACCTTGGTCCCCAGTAAAACCTACCTGGCTCGACCAAGGTAGGTTTTTCAGACCAGGCGATTTAGGCATGTTATCCACAGATTCAGAGCCAGGTAGGTTTTCTAGACCTTGATCATTTACTGAGTTTTCCACAGCCTGAGTAGGACTCGAAAAGCCAGGTAGGTTTTTCAGACCAGGTCCCGAATGCATATCAATATAGTGTTGATGAGCACCCTTCAAAAACAGTGGAGACTTCATCAACTCGTCCAGTGACATCCCGGTTTGCTTCATCACCTCTTCAGCCTCCTCAAAAGAAATTTTCTGAGTATCCCATTTCTCAAGATTGAGATAAATAATGTCAGTCATCCGAGCCTTAGTTACAGGATTATGCCGCTGCTCAGTACGGATATACCCACGATCTTTGAGGTACTTAAAATTAGCTTTAACAGAGCTAAGAGGCATCGGAGCAACCTTGTATTGAAGCTTTTTCTGACCTACAAAGGTAACCCCGTCATCATTGCACCAATCAGCAATAGCCTCTAGAAGGCGTTGGGCACCATCTCGACCCACAACGTGCTTATCTGCCCAGGTAGAACATTTCCGTGACATAAAAACTAAATCCTCTAAAACCTTTACTTCTAAGCTGCTGCTAGAGCTGTCCATGTAGCCGCGTGTGTCAGCTCATCCGGTGAAACTGCGTTACCCCAGCCATCTGAAACAATCACATACCGATAAATCCGTGCGTTCAAAATTTCTGCTGCGGTGCCCTCTGTAAAAGCTGGAAGTCCCTGTTCATGCTCAAAATTTGCAAGAATCTGGAATAGCTGCGGATTGTCCACCATCTCTGCAAACGCTGTAGCATACAGGCTGCCTGCCGCCTTCTTTGGAACGAAGTAAGCAATTCCTGCATCAACAGCAGGTGTCTGAGCTAATTTCTTACTCAGTTTCATTCTTCGCACCTCCTCCTACTCCGGTGTAGAAAACACTGCTCGAAATTCCTATATGATCCGCAATCACCTCTAACTCTGGAATCGTGACAGCAGGTTTTCCCTTAAGGCGTCCTAGAACTGAAGAATTTCGCTTAAGTCCGAGTACTTTTCGGAGCTCCTCCATAGGCACCTGGTACCGAGCAATCTCTGCTCGAAGATTCTTTGTAACAATTTCAATGTCAGCCATAACTACATAATGACAGAATTTCTGACAATATACAAGTATTTCAGACATTTTAGATGTAAATTACTGCATTAGCGGTAGATAATAGGCATATTTTCGGTAAAATCTACAGTATGAGTATTACAACGGCACCAGCAGAGATGATGTACACCCCGCAAGAAGTAGTAGCTCGTGAAATTCGTGGCATCCTCGCAAAGGCAGGTATCAAAACTCAGGGAGAAGTGGCTCAGATACTAGGGGTAGCTCGTAGTGGTGCAGCAGCACGGCTTAACGGCAAACAAGAATTTACTATTGGGGAGCTTATAACTCTTGCAGGCGCACTCAACATGAGCTTGAGTGAGCTTTTAGGTGATAGCATCGTCAATACTAAAGTGCCTGCCCCCTCATATATCGAAGAGAAGGGTAAGAAAAAAGTCGCCCCGATCGGCTTTGTACCGAACGGAGCGACGTACCAGATTATTTCTGGTGAAGAGTGCGCCCTGTGGGGCTCGAACCCACGACCTGCGGATTAAAAGTCCGTAGCTCTACCAACTGAGCTAAAGGCGCGCCGTCCCGCGTGAACGCGAAGACATCATCTACTATACACTACAAATCCGTCACGAGTCGCCTTCGCAGATATGATTTTCGTCCGGCTGAATCCTTCGAAAAACTCGTGCCCTGCCCGTTACACTAAACTCCTATGACTCATCGTGCACATCATCGCCCAGTATCTCAGCCCAGCGAAAAGTTTGAGCGCCGCGTCGGCGGTGAAGATCCCGCCGCCCGTGATGAGGCGGCGCATACGTCTGCCCGCATTCTGCTGGAGCGCGGACGCCAAAATTCTGACCCGGAGGTTGCCGCCCGACTCATAGACTTCACTGACGAATACGGTATTGAGGCGCTTGCGCAGCTCTGGTCTCATTCACCCGCGCGTTCCCTCCCCGGGGCGCTATGGCGCATGTATTCCCTGCGCGACATGGTACGACGCTACCCAAAAGCCACCGCACAAGCGTTCTCTACCGGTATGGGTGCCGATTACCGTTCGCATCTGCTGGCGGGGGTGCCAGACCCACCGGGCGCCTCCGAGGTCGTCAAAACGGCGGACAAAATTCTGTCCGGGCTTTACAGCGGCGATATTGATATAGCTCTCGAACGTTTTGCGGCGTTCGCGCGTGTGGTGGCACTGGGGCTGCGTCTCAACTATGAGCGTGCAGATATTAGCCGACTGTCCGGTAACCCGCAGGGAGTGCATCCGCCCAGTCATGAGGTTCGCCGCGAAGGCATTGAACGCATGTTCCGCGTGCCCGAACAATACCGAAAACTCGTGAAAATCGCCGAGGATTTGGAGGCGACCGCCGCGCACTGGCGGGCAAGCGGCGGACTCGAAGCATTGTAGCCCCGCACGGTACTCGCGCGCCATAAAATCCCGGGAAAATACAGGATTCGGAACTGATGCCGGGTGTTCTGCTTAGAGCT
>ERZ772766.138-NODE-138-length-41920-cov-6.848919_pt1 | contig 41920 bp, 44 predicted proteins | sample MGYA00511379_ERZ772766 | MGnify/ENA primary metagenome ERZ772766 (study PRJEB29015, sample SAMEA2737895) | human oral metagenome | biome: human oral; feature: human-associated habitat; material: dental | place: China | collected 2116 ... | reverse complement strand
AGGAGTTCCCCGCCTTCCGTGAGCACCTCCAGCGAGACATCGACCGCTACGAGCACCCCACGAAGTAGGCGCTTCATAAGCCGACGGCTGGTGTGCGAGCGGGAGCACGCCAGCTACCCCATCATCACCCGAAGGGAACAGCTTATTCAGACGACAATGATAGCCTACAAAGAGCCTGCTTGTCATTAGGAGAATCGTGAGATGTCACCGCTCCCTCTTTGGGGAGGTAGTAGCAACCTATATAGGTCAGCGGGGCGACCAGTATAGGTCCGACGATGAAGCTATATAGGTCGCGATGACGACCTATATAGGTCAGCCCACCGACCAATATAGGTTCACACCACCCCCATCCGCAAGACGCACCCTTCCCTCCCATAGCTCCCGCGCCGCACTCCCCGCTGAAAGGGCTAACTTTGATAGCGAACTCCTCCATCATCACCCCAAAGGAAATAGCTTATTCAGACGACAATGATAGCCTACAAAGAGATTGCCCAAATCAAGAATGTGAAGGGCGTTAACCCCATCACGGGAGACTATTCCTATAAGGAGAATGGGCATGGCTACCTCCATATTGATGGTGTCTTGCTTGAGAAAGAGGAGCCTGCTCTCGATATTGTTTCTGTTGGTGAATACGTCTATGTGTGGTATGGCTGTGGGCGCTTTGAGCTCTATTCGGGGCACACGCTGCTCAAGGTATTTGAGAAGAAGGTCTTCCTTCTTGATGGGAATATAGGCGGTTACATTGGGTATCATATTCGCGACCCTAAGACCTTTGAGGCGAGTGAGAATATCCTTTCGATCTCAGACGGGCAACCTCTCTTAGCGCAAAACGTCCCTTATAGCTTGTATAAAGTGGGTGAGGAGGTTATCGGTTATAAGATCTTCGAGTATAAGCTCAGTCGTTTAAACTACTCTGGCGAGGTGCTTTGGACCTTTGACTTACCCCTGTGCGAAAGTAGTCGCGATGAACCTGACGACTACGATAACCACGATAAACTGGATAAGGTGCTGGGGATAGCACAAGGTCTGCTCTGGATCTGCACCCGTTGGTACCGACTTATAGCTCTGGATCTGGAGACGGGTAAGCCCGTGCATCTGTTCTCCGGGGGCTGGTTTGATGAAGATCATTCCAACTACACCGTTTTAGATGGCTTGGGGTGGTGCTTCTTTCGTGAAGCTGAAAAAACCATCGTATTAATCAGCAATTTGGGGGTGCAGATCCTTGATGCTGCTACAGCCAAGATCATCGAAGGCTATTCCTTTTCGGAGGTTGATCCGCAAGGGATCGGGGCTTTCGAGTATTTCGATGCCGCACGACTCCAAGGGGACTACTTTACATTCATTGCCGAGCGCCCGTACGAATCTTATGGCACGGGGTGGGCTGGTGTCTTTGACCTAAAGGCTCGTAAGTTGCTGTGGACGGATGAAGTCACCCCCAAAGAGAAAAGAGCAAAGGGACTTCATCTGGTCATTACCCGCCCCGTGTACTATGCTGGAAACAAGATCTACGTCTTGGACAACAGCAATACCCTACATATCTACCAAAAGCAATGGCGGCTAAAGGCGCAGGTGCGCCCGCAGAGCGAAGCGACCGCCTCCGCCGCTTGTGCCACCGCTCCCACCGCGGGGAGGTAGTCGCGAAGATTATTCTGTCGTGAAAAACATATAGTTTTGCGACAGATGCCCCCTTGTGTATGCATGGAGGATATTGATGACCAGATTATTAAGAGCGTATCAATGTGCGGAAGGGGTGCCATAGTCTTTCCTGTGAACTTTCTCTCCCTCGGAGAAGGCACAAGTGTCTTGAAAGTCTTGCAGCGTTTGCTCACCCAGGCACGCTTATTCATTTGGCTCGAGGAATCTATTCTTACTCAAGGGAGGATAAACTCTTAGGGCTTGGGGGGATCCCAAGAGAAAAGCTATAGGAGTATGATCAAGTTTTCTCAGAAGACCGATATGACAAGTGGCTTCCCTACTACGAGAAGCTAAAGGCCGAGGTGCTCCCAACCATCGAGCCCAAGTATAATATATAAGTATATAAGCAATGGAAAGAGCAGAGAGACAAAGACTCACCCTAGAGCGTATCGACCCCGTCCTGAAGGCGAAGGGCTATAAGACGAGAAAAGCTGATGGCATGTGGTACTATCTGCCTCAAGATGGGATAACCGTCACTTGGTCACTAGGCTTTCAGAAGAAGTACAGCTTCATAAATTTTCGTGCTGCAAGAATAACTCATGATGAAGTAGAGCTCCTATTGCAGCGGGTCGCAGATGAGGACTACCCCTTTCCATGGGATATACATCGAGGGACAATACTGACGACTACGGTAAGGCACCATAGCTTCATCCCGAAGTATCATTTGGTGGCGATTGATACGGAAGAGGAAGTGGAAGAGTTCTGCGACTGGTACCTCGGCTATATCAATGGCGAAGGTGCGGACTTCGTACAGTACTACTCCTACCTGCCGAATGTCCTCAAGCGGATGGATGAACTTTTAAATCAAGGGCTGTCTTGGCAAAATGGCGAACAAGGGATCCTCGCCGGGACCTTGGATGCTTTCTTCCGAGGCCTAATCATAGCCAAGCTCTGTAATGATCCAGAGTCGAACTTCGAGAACAAAGTTAGGTTCTGCGAGAAGTATCTTTATGATGGGACAAATAACAAGTGGCTTCCCTACTACGAGAAGCTAAAGGCCGAGGTACTCCCAACGATCGAGCCCAAGTACAATCTATAAGAAGATATGAGCAGGTACGAAGATAATCTTGCGGGATTTTATAAGTTCTTTGCCCAGGCGCTTATCCGGCATGGCTATACAACGAAGAAGAGAGACGGCGAGACATTCGCCTTCCTTAAGCCGTTTGAGTATGGGCATTTCATCTTTTCCTTTAGTGTCCACGAGGGTACTGGTCTTATCAGAGTAAGCCCCCCTCAGGTATCGTTTGATGCCGTGGAGAAGATCATGCAGGAGATTGATTACCCAGACAAACTACAGTTCAGTATCTCTTCAGGTACATTTATGGGCGAGCTATCCGAAGCCATGACTAAGCTCCAAAAGCGAATGGAGGCCTCTCCGACGGTAGAGTCAGCGGCTTTACTTGGGCTTGAGACCTTTCGGTATATCGAGCAAGAGTTAGAGGGCTTCGAGGAGGAATACTCGACCCCCAGCAACATTATTGAAGAACTGGAGTATCGAGATTTCTGGGCAATGGCTTTCAATGGTTCTCCACCAGAAGCTATATTCAGAGGTCTGATCTTCTACCAGTTGATGAGTCCTGAACTTCTTCCAGACAAGTTGCACCAGAACGACCGAGTCTTTGAAAGCAGAGAGCTCGTCGCAGATGATGCGTGGCGTATCAGCTATCAAGTGTTAAAGGAGAAATTGCCACGGTGGAAAGCTTATAGTACTGATGTGTCAGCGCATTCTTTCACTGTACCTTCTCGCTTTCATTCTGCTTTCTCGCTCAAAGCTATATGGGCATACCTTAAAAAGCTATATAGTAATGAAGTGAAAGCTATATAGTAATCGGGTGAAAGCTATATAGTAATCAACTCAATCCTATATAGGAATACTTCGAAAGCTATATAGCTTTTATCACGGAGGTAATCTCAGGTGTGTCCCTCTCTCGTTGCTTTCGGATATAGAAAAAGGGTACAAATCACAAGGCTCTATTATACCTTGCTTTAATCAACCAGAGCTAGGTACTCAAATTATGTTCACTGAAGATATCGAAGAACTGATTAAGGTGGGAAAATAGAAGTTCGCAATTAAATGAAAATGAGATGGTGGAAGTTTCAGTAAACGGAAAGAGTGTTTTAGAGCTAAATCAACCACAACCTTTCCATCGAGAGGATTTTGTCTGTATAAAGATTCACGACACCGTAGAGCATATATACATATATAGAGAGAATAGATCTGAGAAGTTTGTTGCTTTTGGATTGACATATCCTAATAACAAGGGAGTCCCATTAAAAGGAATCGATTCTATTGCGAACAAGCTAAGGCTTCTAAAAAGGACCGTGTATCCTAAAACGGGGTATATATCGTATAGAATGGAAATAGCAAATGTTATGGTAACGCCTTTTGTTGTTGTAATGTGTAAGTACGTATTCTACTTTGGACTTCTTCCTGGCGATAATTCAAGAGGACCTGAAACTATGATTGTATTACTAGGAGTGCGGAGATTTAGGCCTAGTGGTTTCAAGCTAGATTACAAAATTGATGGAGAACCATGTGAGAAAGTAATCATCCCTAACAATTAATATGGCAACAAAGGAGTTCGATAAGAATTTTGCGCATCTCATAGAAGATGCACTACACAACGCATTGGAGTATACGGGGTATAGTTTGGATATAGACTGTATCTATATCTACATCTCTCTTGAACGATCAGTGCAATACTTGGTGTTTTTCAGGATTAACGGGTGCCTGTCGCTTAAGCATAAGCTTAATGAATATGTGACCACAAAACAAATTGATGTCTCTGATGAGAATCAGAGGTGGTTGAATTCGAATGGTAATGCGATCGCTCAGAAAATACGAGCAAGCTTTCAAGATGATGAGCGAGAGGTTCCCTCTAGTCTAAGGATAACCTATGAGGCAAAGACAGGTAAGCTTAACTCTACAATGAGTTATGATAAACTCTTAGATGATGAAGATGCCGATTCACTTACAATGTATTTCCGTTGGTTCGCAGAGGAGGGGGGAGTATTAGAGCCTTGGCAAATGATATAGCAAGTAGCTTTGAAGTTACAGAACGATTGAGTACAGGGCCCTATGTCGCTGATATGGTTGTAGAGTGTTTGTAGTAAAATAGATTATGAAGATTAAAGAAGTACGAGAGATCATAAGAGGAGCTGGATATATACGGAATAGTCCTCTAGGCATTATGTGGTTTCGCGGAGAAAGCACAGAACTGAATGGAGTTGAAATTTCGAAGAAGGAGCTTTTTCTTCGGGCTGGTTTGCGAGGAGGAGTATTTGCTGCGATGAGCCCTAATGGAGACATCTACGAGATGACTTTGAGTGGGATTAAGCTACAGCTACAAGTGGACAAAGCTGTAGGATATCCTATGATAGGCGAACTCCCCTATTTCTATGTCATGAATAAACGAGATAAGGAGAAAGGGGAATACATCTACAGATATATTCAAAATGGGGAGGTGTTATGGACTAGATCATATCCCTATAGACTCGTCGAGCAGTTTGGGGACTATGCTCTCCTATGGGGCACCTTAGGAGGACCGAAGGAAGGTGGTTGTCAGCTCATCGAGCTCGCTACTGGAGCTGTGCTTTGGGAATTAGACCATCCTGATGCTTATATCAAGCAGGTTTACCCCTATGAGGATAAGGTGGTTATTGTCTGGTTTTGGGAGCTAGGGACTAAGGGAACGAATCGGGTGCTGTGCGTAGAGGTGCCATCAGGGAAGGTATTGTGGGAGAATGATGCAGCAAGAGAGTACAAAAAGTATGGAGGGGATAAGCTGGTACAGTTCTATGTTCATTATTGGGAGGACGGCAATGATGATAGAGACTTATACGCAGAGCTAGATGTTCATACTGGCGAGGTCTATACTCGTAGGTATCCAGGCTATAATGCTAATGTATTTGCTACGACTATCTACAAGGACTACTTGTTCTATGGTGCAGAGAAAGGCGATGCCTATGTAGGAGCGATAGATCTACGTACGCACGAGATGCTTGATGAAGTTATGATTGACTTTACTCGAGGGGACTTTAACCAAATAGCGAGTATCGGTGTACATGAGGGACAGCTCTATGTAGAGATTCAGACAGAGCTTGATCATAGCGATATACATGTTCTCGACCTAGACGAAGACGAGTAGCTCATAAGTTTAAGCAACTACCGAGTCTTCTATTAGCAGTCGGGCTTCTTTTCCTCTCGTCCTGCCTCAAGGAGACAGCTATCCCTATTGCCTATGGTTAGGAGACTTAGTCGCCCAATCTTGTATTGGACGAAGTAGAAGAAGCTGTTGGTAGCCTACTAGATAAAGTTTTCGTAGTAAATTAAGAGATCGTATGAAGATAGGAGGATTAAATAGGATTATTCCAGGAGGGGGTAACATCCAGACGCAAGGAGATTTGATGCTCTATATCATAGATGGAGCGACTTACTTAAATAATCTCTGTTTGAGTTCTTTGTCTCTATGGTTTAGTAGTTGCTCTTTCTCGGATAAAACCTATGTAGAGACTAGAGACCCTTGGCATGTGTATGAAGTGGTAAATCTTGAGAATAGGATTATTTCTCTGATGTATTCCGATGAGGATAGGATCGAACTTACTCCATACGAACATAGCTATATCAGAGCAAGCTATAGTCAGGGAAACTACTTACATGAATTTATTAAAGAAGGAGAGACACTCTGGGCCTTTGCGACTACTTCACGCTACGTAACGTGTTTAGGTAATTATGCCTTATTGTGGGAGGGTCTTTATGCACGAAGCAAATGCCAGCTGATCTCTATCGAGACTGGAATGCTGCTTTGGGAATTAGACCATCCAGGTGCTCATATCAGCCAAGTTTACCCCTACGAGGATAAGGTCGTTATTGTGTGGTTTCCTCCCTATGGGGAAGAAGATAAAAGTCGTGTGTCGTGTGTGGAGGTGCCATCTGGGAAGATTATTTGGGAAAATCGAGAGCCGAGATACTACCAAAAGTATGGAAACGACAAACTGGTATTCTTCTACTCTTCACTTTGGGAGGATGGATATGAGCATGGAGATAATCACCAGCTTGCAGAGCTAGACGTACGTACTGGAGCCTTTCAAACGTATAAGTTCCCAGGCTATAACACCAGCACCTATGTAACGACGGTCTACAAGGACTATCTTTTCTATGGAACACTCAACTATTACTTCTACGTTGGGGCTATCGACTTGCGTACGCACGAGATGCTTGATGAAGTTATGATTGACTTTACTCGAGGGGACTTTAACCAAATAGCGAGCATCGGCGTATACGAAGGGCAGCTCTACGTGGAGATTCAGACAGAGCTTGATCATAGCGATATCCATGTCTTGGACCTTGACGAGGACGAGTGACTTTGACTATGCTATTGCCATCAATGCTATTGCTCCAGGGGTAGTATCTATCAGCAATCATCGCTTCTGGTAGTCTAGCTTTAGGCTGATGGCTTGCTGCTCAAGTGTGATTATTTGCTGGGAGAACTGCTCTAATTGATCCCCCTGTTGGGGTAAGGATCTTTGTGATACAAATAGCAATTTGTGGGACAAAGACACACCTTGCCAGTATCAAGAAGGGATGCTTCATCGTCTCTACCGATCACTCTATTTCTTTAGCGCTCGAGTAAACTTAAACTTGAGACATCGAGATCTCGAGAAATTAATTAATCTAGATCTCGACATTGGCCTCGGATGATCGAGGTGCTGAGGAACGGGATTTGTTGATGAAGTCCCTACTTGCCAGGTCAATCTTTCTCATCATAAACCTTGTAGTGAATTGGCATTATTCCGAAAGCTATATAGTAATAGGGTAAAAGCTATATAGTAATCGAAGTAATCCTATATAGGAATCACTTGAAAGCTATATAGTAATGAGACGAAAGCTATATAGTAATCAACTCAATCCTATATAGGAATGCCCCGAAAGCTATATAGCTTTTGTTCCGCCGTTAATTAGGAAGATGTCTCGTAGCCCGATCCAGCAGCCTCGTCCTTATCAAGAAGGCTCTCAATCATAACGTAGGGATGAAGCGAGAGTATGAGTTTGGGAGCAGGGAGAGCGAATGAAGAAGGACTCTATTTGTTTACTCCTCTAGGTGAAGTTCTAGTCAAGAGAGCAAGCTGATGTAGCCATCTTTAGGCAAGGTAGAGCAAGAGCTTGGGGTGCTTCACGGCTCGTACGGCGATGAGCTCTATTGAGGGAGCTTGTGACCTTAGGGTAGTTGTTTCTCCAAAAGAAAAAGACGGTGCTAGCCAAGCTAAGTACGCTACGATGGAGATTTGCTTGATGTCGTGTAGATTCATACTGTTTTTCTTTGGCGGTTCTTCTTTGGTCGGTCGGACGTTTACTATAGGCACCCCTTCCGTCCGACCATTCTCTATTTATGATTGGTCGGATAGTCAGGTATATATAGCCTGCGACCGACCGGTCAATCGAAGGACTTAGTGGTGCCGGTCTGAGTTGAGGCGATAGCGTCCTCGCCCCTCTTTGATGATCATTCCTTTGCGGAGGAGGAAGCGAAGGAGCTCTTTGAGCTTCGTCTGGCGGTAGGTATGACTAGCCACAGCAGAGTAGAGCTAAGCTGAGCAAGTAGATCGCCATATCCTAATTCGGTATCCAGACCGAACGCCTCTCGTAAGGCTTTGCTGTGCTCCTCATAGATGAGTTCTTGGTAAGCGACTACTTGCGCATGCTGAATGGTATGATCAACGTCCAGCTTCGGTAAGCAGATGCCTTCGTCTTCTGATAATCTGAAGGCGAATGACTGAAAAGCCTTTGAACAATGATCGCAGGGGATACGATGCTTCTATCAGCGTCAGCATTCCTCTCGATGGCCCTTTTTCTTCTAGTTTATATCGGAGTAAGTGCGTAGGGAAATCGATGTATACGTGATCACGAAGTGTAGCGTGGAGAGGCTATCTAGAGCATCACGAAAGTATAATGTGCCGATCTCGAAGATATATGAACCCAATCCTTGGGCTAGTCAGCAGATCAAGGTGGGAGACAAGCCCATCATCCCCTCAGCTTCGACAGCCACTCCTCAGGCAGCTACCTTGCAGAGGGTCTGGAAGCACTGGGTAGAGTCCAGCAAGGCGGTCTACGGATAAGACTGACGTAGCTAAGCCAAACGGAAGGAGTGACAAGCTAATCACAGCTTGGCATAGTGGCATTGCTGCTCAAGAGCCTAGACTCGAAACTGTGATCATCCGATAAGACCACTCGTTCATGCCATTGTGCTCCTCTAAGTCTCTATTTGTGCACCTTAGCTATCCTTGGTGGGGAGAAGATAAGTGTGGGCTAGAGCTCCTGCTTTAACTTTAGGGGGCTTCTTCGTGTCAGGTAATGAGTCTGTCCGTCTGTAGTAAGGAGAGGAGCATTCTCCTATTGTACTTGATGGTAGTGAGGGTACTCGGCACTGCATAGTTGAGAGAAGGGTACTCTGTCGTGCAGTGTGGGTGTATGGCATGAACTGAGAAGGGAAGGGACAGGATGGTATGAGGGTATAAAAGAAGCGACTCAGAGCATCACTCCTGACAGATGTCTTCGGAGTGAACTCTGAGTCGCTTGGGCTTATCGTAGTCGAGCTACGTGGGGCTCTTGGCTGTAGTGGATGACTTAGATAGTATTGTCATTCCATTCACCTGCATCCTCGATGTCTTCGACCTCTCCACTGATGGAGAAGTTGACTAGGATATTCTGAGCACCTTCTAGCTCAAGGAAAGCTGCTTCGGGACGCTCGTAGCGCTCTTTCTTCTGTTGTATATTCATATTCTTCTGTGTGCTTAGCGGGGCTTGATCGTGAATGTATGTGAGACGATGAGTCCATCTCGCTTCAGAGGCTTGAGCTTGTGAGGAAGACCGTAATTGGGCTTAGCATTAACCTTATCATACATGACGGAGAATATAGGTCCATCAGCGCGTCCACTAGACTGAGTCTTATTTAGTGGGAGGTATACCAGCCACTCATCTGAAAAACCACCTTTAATAGTCCTCTGATCCTTTTGCGGGAATTCGTACCACATCCAGAGCTGGTTTCTGACGTCTGGATTACTTCTATCTGTAACGATGGCTGGAGGAACCAGTCGCTTCTTTCTGGATCCGAGGATTTCAACGCGAGTGGGGGGGGCCAGTGTTAGAGCGCTACGACCAACATTTTCAATCTTGAAACCGACAATGTTATGATCCTTATCGTCGTCATTCTCAATTCTAGCCTTGATGATCGATCCAACCATCGTTAGCTTCACGTTAGAGAAGGCGATCTTCCCATCAGCAACACCAGAAGGTTGCACGTCGAATGCTGCGAAGATAGGACGCGCGATGTTCGGCTTAGCATCCTTATCTACCCAGTAGTTGATGGGCTGAGTTAGATCTACCTTCATGCCGAGTTTATAGGAAGTTTCGGAGCTGAGGATAGAATTGTTATCCCAGGCGTTTCTGTTGTTACCCTTCACCCCGAAGCCTACGATGAGTGTCATTCTTAGGTTCTCAGGGTTGGTGTTGACCTTAGCCTGGTCTCGACGTGCGCCAGGCTTCTTGAGGTGGTCCTGGAAGATATGACCTTCCTCGTCAATATTATTTTCCTTGAAGTAGAAGGAGCTGACCATACGACCATGAGATCCCCTCACATTGTTTATCCCGAGTACGACCTGGCGCATCACATAAGGTGCATTCTCAGAGTTGTCATCTGGGTAGTCGTTGTAGAAGCAGACGAGGGCAGGTATGCTCGTGTCATTAAAGAATGGGGTATACGAAGTGCCCCCTTTCTGGCCAGGGAAAGGCTGGAATTCGAGACCACGAGCTAGCCCTTCTGGGAGCTCAATCTGTCCGCTCATGGAGATGCTTACGCCACTCTTGGCCTTCTGTTCTTGCTTTACGACTGGCTCATTGCTTTCCTTATTACACGCACTGAGCAGGACCAGCGAAGCAAGCATCAAAATACTTTTCTTCATAGAATGTTGTTTAATAACCGCTGTATAATTGCGTTTTCAGAGTCCTTGTACTATACAGCTTGGCACAAGACTCCTAGGATTACTCCTTTGGCGTAGCCTGTTTATGTTCCACATTCCAGAGGAATCTCTCTGTGGGGTGTGAACATCGCCACTCCATGAAGAGGCGTCGATTGCTCTAGTACCACAAGAGCAAATAGTACGAAGGGTAAAATTGGACCATACCCGACGTCTTCTTTTGTGGATTCGACCTCCATCTTCAATTGCAATGCAAAGGTGCAAAAAAATAATTATTCACACTTCATGTTAGCTCTTTAGTGCGGACAGGCGCATAATCGTGTATTTCCTTACTAGAGCTCTAGGTTGAGTAGCTGTAGCGGGTTGAGCTTGGCCAGCAGCATCTGTACGTGCGGGATGGACTTACCGAGCTTCGTCTTGAGGCACTGCAGGATGAAGAGGTCGATCTTGGCCAGTAGCTCCATATTCTTGGCCCCTTCGCCTGCAGGCCTGCTCCAACCGTCCTCGCTGAGGTACACGTCCAGCATGTAATGCAGCAGGTTCTCTATCTTCCAGTGATCACGAATGGCTCGGAAGACACGCTTGCTATCTTCCACCGAACTAATGCAATAGGAGATCTTTATCGTCTCCTTGCCCGAACGCTTGTCGTAGTGCTTACGGCTAAGCTGGTGGATGCTTTTGATCCCAGCCCAGTCCTTAAAGGCGTAGGAGTCCTCTAGCATTTCGGGGTTTAGGAGAAGGCTCTTCATCTGCCGCGTCTCAATGCGCCCATGCCCTAGGTCTTCCTTCTTGTTGAATGTGAAGCCCTTGTTTGTTCTCGGTAAGCTATCTTCGAGCTCTTGGAGTAGAGTATAGGTTGATTGCTATTTACCTGAAGCTGGTAGTGGCTTCCGACCTCAAGGCCTTGCTCTGCGACCTGCCGCTGGCAGCCCAAAGGATCGATGGAAATGAGAGCATCAGCAACATATAGTTCATCCAAAAGCTGACGGATGGAGTCCAGCTCGTTGCGCTTGACGGGCACGGTGCCTACCGAGAGGTCAAGCTGAAGATGAGGGGCATAGGCCGATACGATGTGCGACTCAGTGTCAGGGCTGGGCTTCTTGACGCCACGCATAGTCTTGCCATCGATACAGATCTGCCGCGTCTCTTCGTTCCACCGAAGTAGGGCAGCGCTCCAGTCCTGATAGGCTCGCTTGAAGCCCTGATGGGGGATGACTTGCAGGGCTCGATTGAGCGTGTCGTGTGTGGGGGGGGGGGACATGCTCTCGAGCTCCTCCCCGAAGAGCTGCTTGTAGAGCTCCCTGAGACTGGCCTCGTGTGCTTGGGCGTAGTCATGCTTGGTGTAAGAGTCATGCTTGGAGATGCTGGCACAGAAGGCGATGAGAAGAAGGAGAGGTAACGGGTAGCGCTTGTTCTTATCGCTACGGTGGTCGTCGATTAGACTGAGGCTGCTAATGAGGCTAGAGGATTCCATAGCTTAAAAAAGTGAGTGTTGATGGAACAAGCTACGCAAGTTTGCCCGCCGAGCAACATTATGCGTCAGCCCTCGGGGATACAATGCTTCTATCAGCGTCAGCATTATCTCTGGAAATAAGTAGCACGCTTTCGGCTTTGTTGTTTAGCTCAGTGCCAATGTGCCCACGTGCATTGTCGTCTCCCTTGTTGAGATGAAGGACCGTCTGGATATGGATGTTCTGCTCGCCTGTCCATCGCATTAGGTCTCCGACGAGCTTGGTAGCTTCAGTGGAGCGGTTGATGTCATGCATAAGATCACGGATGCCATCAATGATGACGAGCCCTACATCAGGGGTGTGGTAGATGGCGTAGCGAATGATGGCCCTGCGGATCTCGGGCTCAGCGATGGCTCTCAAGTGGCTGAAGTGTAAATGCTCGGGCTCACGGTCAAGAGGAAGTCCAGCCAAGTGTAAGATGCGCTGCATGACGAGCTGGCAATGATAGGGGCTTTGTTCGGTGTCGAAGTAGAGAATGTTGCGCTTGGTCTCAGGAAAGCTCGCTCGATACTCTAACACCTGCCCATTGATGAGGGCTGCCGCCACTAGGGCACAGACGTTGAATGTCTTCTTAGCCTTGGCTTTTCCTGTAGAGACGCTGAAGTTGCCGAGCGTACCAATGATTGCATCATTCACACGGAGCTCTACGGGAGGGAGGGTGAATTCGTCTGTTACTCGGATGAGCGAGCGTCTCCATACCTCCTCCATATCGGGTGATGGATCGCAGGACTGGGTGAAAGCATTCATCTGCGTCCTCCTGATTTGCGTCCTGCTAGCTCAAGGGCGAGGTCTGCATCGACGATGATCTTTCGTCCGACTTGCGTGATAGCCCGATCGATCTTTCCACTCTGCTTGATGCGATTGGCCGTGGGGAGGCTACACCCAAAAAGTCGGGCAAGCCCAGATAGTCCATAAACGAAGTGTCTTTCTTCTTTGGCGGAAGACATCTCGGATTCTGCTCCCTCTGGTTGCATTACTTTCTGTTGGGTGAGGAAGAGTAGTTCTTCACCCGTCATCTGCCATACGGGCTTCTCGAGGAGTTCGTGTAGTGTCATAGTTGCTTATACGTTGCGGTGTCAATCCAATTGAATGTGTCTTTATGAGTCTTCGAGAGTCTTCAAGCATGGTCTTGAATAGCTCTGACACTGCAAATGTATAGGCGAAATGAGCACGCCCGAATAGCCCAGGAAGGGGGAGGATGTATTAGGAGAATGTGGGAAAATAAGCCGAGCCCTTTGGGCTCCATCAAGAAGCTCCAAGGGCTCGTTTATCGTCTTATAGGCTATAGATATTTCCGGGTGTAGAAAAGGGTGTAAATCGCATAACTCGCTTATTTACACCCTTTATTGCGGAGAGAGAGGGATTCGAACCCCCGGTACCTTGCGGTACAACGGATTTCGAGACCGCCACATTCGACCACTCTGCCATCTCTCCTATGATCGATTATAAGAAGATGAGACTCGCTCCATCCTCCGAAATCGCTACAAAGATACGCATTCTTCTCGGTTTGTAGAAACGAACTTGAGGAGCTCTGCGGATGTGACCCAGGAGGGACTCAAACCCTCGACCTTCAGAACCGGAATCTGACGCTCTATTCAACTAAGCTACTGAGCCATTTGGATACCAGTACCACCATCAAGAGTGCGTGAAATCCCGCTTGCATAGTGGCATTACTAGCGCAAAGATACGAATTCTTTAGACTCCTTTGTGAGCTGCTAGAGGGATGATTTCGTAGCGTAATAAAGCAACGTCCCCCGACGGATCCGTAGATCCGTCGGGGGACGTTGCTTTAGAGGATAGGCAAAAGGCCGAATGGGGAAGGCGACAAGCCTTGCCATAGGCTTTGACTTCTTTCTTTGCGCTATGGCGATGAGACGATGCTCTTAGAGGAAGGTCTTCACTTCGCTCAGGTGCTGGATGACGTAGTTCAAGGGGAGGCTCTCAGGTACTGGGGCGGCGTGGCTATTGTACCAGCAGCGGTCGATACCACTGCGAAGGGCGCCCATCATATCGGCTTGAAGGCTGTCTCCGATAAAGAGGACTTCATTGGGGGCTACGCCGCTTCGTCGCATGGCTTCCTCAAAGAAGGCCTCGGCAGGCTTCTCTGCCCCGATGTCATCTGAGACGAAGAGGTCGGAGAAGTAGTGCAGGATCCCTGCGACCTGCAGACGAGAACGCTGCATCTCGAGGATACCATTGGAGGCGACATAGAGCTTGTAGCGCTCGCTGAGATAGCTGAGTGCTTCAGCGGCTTCTGGCTCCAGGATGGCTTCTTCGTGGAGCTGCTGATGGAAGAACTTCCCGAAGGCATCCGCATCCGCGTCGATGGCGAGTGCTGCTAAGAGACGATGGAAGATTGTGTCGTGGATCTCCTGTACGGTGATCTGTTGGCGCTGCTGCTGCGTCCAGAGTACATCGCCGATCCAATAATAGACTTCGTAGTAGCTGGGCTCGTAGGTCACGCCCATAGCTTCGAAGGTCTTCCGAAAAGCTATCTCAGCTGAGGGACGGAAGGTCAGAAGCGTATTGTCAATATCGATGAAGAGCGCCTTGTACGGGCGCTCCATAGCAGTCTTATGCATGTGAGTAAAGGTATATAATATAGGCTGGGGGCTTCGTGGAGGTACTTACTTTCGCTTGTCGTCACGGCGTGAGAGCAGGAGGAGCTTCACATAGTAGATAACGCGTATGACGATGGCTGCCATCCCGAGGCTCTGGAAGAGTAGGGGATAGGTACTACGACAGGCAAAGAAAGCAACGATAGAGCCGATGGCCAGTACGAAGAACCACAGCTGGAGGATGAAGTCAATGCGATCACCCTTCTTGGGGCGGGAGGAGCTTGTATTCATATATCATATAAACCGGATGCAACTCATGCGGTTCACTCCCATACATTATATATAGGAGGAGAATAAGAGTGCAGACCCTCCCGCCTCCTTCATCGGGGCGGGAGGGCCTGCACTCTTTAAGAGAGGATGGCGTGCTTCTTAGAAGCGCAGACCGACACCGAAATAGAAGGAAGCGTTCTTGAGGCTCGCTTCACTGGCCTTCTGCTTGTAGATGTTCGTCAGACCGATGTCCGAACCCAGTCGGAAGTACAGGCTGCTGAGGTGAACTGCGACCGAAGCATTGACGCCCGTTTCGAAGCGCTTGAGGCCTCCATTCTGGAAGTCGAGGAGGACATCCTTAGCGGTAGAGCTGGAGGAGACACCGTAGGAGAACGATGGGCCCCCTTCGAGCGATACAGCTAAGCCCCCGAGACCTAGGCGTAGACCGAGGTTGACGGGTACGCTCAGATAGTTCAGCGTCGTCGTCTGGTCGCCCAGCTTACTCCCGTTCTGCTGGAAGGCGACACCAGGAGCGATATAGAGCGGGCCAAGGAGACCAACTTCGACAGCCCCAGCGACGCGGAAGCCTGGACGAGTCTTGTAGTCCTTGACAGAGTAGCCATTGGCGTCTTTAGCGATATTCGTGGAGAAGTTCCCTGCGACTTCGAGACGGGGATGGACTCCCTGAGCTTGCACTGCGAAGGTGCTGGCGAGCAGCGCAACGGCTGCGATGATCATCTTCTTCATAATTCGTTCGTGTGTATTAAATATACAGCGGTAGAAAGCCTATCTACCATGATGTATCTATAACGGAGGGAGGGACTATGGATGATATACACGCTTACCAGCGGTTCTTCTTCTTGCCTCCCTTTGAGCTCTTACCTCCCTTGTATTTGTCGAAGGCCCCCTCGCTACTCTTACTACCCTTACGGTAGGACTTGCGCTCGGGGGCAAAGTCTGGATTGCGACGGCTGTGGCGTTCCTTCTTGCCATCACCACTGCCCATGGCATCGGCATAGTCGACGGCGATGCGGCGACCATCGACCTCGTAGCTACTCATCGAGCGGATGACCTCCTGAGCATCAGCTTCCTCTACCTCGAAGAAGGCAAAGCGTGGGAGCAGGTCGATCTTGCCGATCTTCACGCGTCCTGGGACGCACTTGTTGATCAGCTCAATGAGCTTGTTGGGGAACATACGATCAAGCTTACCGAAGTTGATGAAGAGGCGCTTCATCCCTTCCTCGGCTACGGCATTGCGCTTGTCACGCTTCTTACCTTCCTTACCTTCGCCCGAGAGGCGGCCCTTGTCATCAGCCTCCTCGATTGTCTCTTCACTCTCGTAGTAGTCGAGCAGGCGACGATGCTCGAGGAGCATCAGTCGGCGCACAAGCTCCTCGCGGTCGATCCAGTCGAGCTTACGGACCAGCTCGGGGAGCACGGTGTCGAGCGTCGTATCCTCGGTGAGCTCGACACGCTCGATGCGGTCTGCCAGGTGGAAGAGCTGCTTTTCGCAGATAGCCTGACCCGTGGGGAGGTACTTACGCTCGATGGTGGCATGTGAGATGCGCTCGATATCACGCAGGCGACCACGCTCACGGCTGTGGCAGATAGCGATGGAGATACCCATCTTCCCAGCACGTGCCGTACGGCCACTGCGGTGGGTATAGCTCTCGATGTCATCGGGCAGGCCGTAGTGGATGACGTGCGTGAGGTCATTCACGTCCAGCCCGCGAGCTGCCACGTCAGTAGCGACGAGGAGCTGGAGATTGCGGATGCGGAACTTCTGCATCACGTAGTCACGCTGAGCCTGCGAGAGCTCGCCGTGTAGGGCATCGGCATTGTACCCATCACGGATGAGCTGGTCAGCGATCTCCTGAGTCTCACGACGCGTGCGGCAGAAGATGATACCGTAGATATCGGGGTAGTAGTCGGCGATACGCTTCAGTGCAAGGTACTTGTGGCGTGCCGATACGACGTAGTAGTAGTGGCGGATGTTCTTGTTCCCCTCGTTCTTCGTCCCGACGATGATCTCCTTGGGCTGGTGCATGTAGGAGGCAGCGATAGAGCTGATCTCACGGGGCATCGTGGCGGAGAAGAGCAGGAGGTGACGCTCCTTGGGTACTTCAGCGAGGATCGTCTGGAGGCTCTCAGAGAAGCCCATCGTCAGCATCTCGTCAGCTTCGTCCAGGACGACCGTCTCGATGCTGTCGAGGCTGGCTGCACCACGCTCCATAAGGTCGATGAGACGACCTGGGGTGGCGACGATGACCTCTACACCACGGCGAAGCGTGCGTATCTGCGCCTCGATGGACGAGCCTCCGTAGACGGGGAGGATGCGTACCGAGGGTAGGTACTTGCTGTAGGCCGTGAGGTCGTCAGCGATCTGCAGACAGAGCTCGCGGGTAGGGCAGAGGACGAGGGCGCGTGGTGTAGCGACGCCATCGTTGGGCTGAGCCTGAAGGCTTCGCTCCACGTTCTGCAGGAGGGGTAGGCCAAAGGCTGCCGTCTTCCCCGTCCCCGTCTGAGCCAGGGCGATGAGGTCAATGGGGGCACCTAAGAGGTAAGGGATCACTGCCTCTTGCACAGGCATAGGCTGTTCATAGCCAAGTTCACGAACGGCTTGGCAGATAGGGGCACTTACCCCTAATTCTTCGAATGTCATCTAATGTAACTGATAAGTAAGCATCCGTCCGCCCCGTGAGGGGTAGAGGGATCGTGGACGTATGCTCTACGGTGAAGTCCATCAGCCTGACCTCGATGAGTGCATACATAAATCATAAAATAGTGTGCGGGAGGCCCATCGGAATGCGTCCAGCTCTCCCGAGCTGTGCGTGGGTACCCTGCGGCGGAGACTACTTCTTCTCTGTCTCGGGAGAGACGAGCTCGCGGCTCTTGTCCCCGAGGTAGCCACCATGGTGGCGCAGTGAGTAGTCGTGGTAGGTGAAGCCGATACGCTGCATCACGCTCACTACCAAGAGGTCACCGAGCACCGTCATCACCGTCGTACTCGTCGTAGGCGTCAGCCCCAGGGGGCATACCTCTGCAGGGTTGCCTGTGGAGAGGGTGACATCGACGAGCTGAGAGAGTGGACTCTCGCTATTACCCGTGATGAGGATGAAGGGTAGGCGGGGATACATGCGCCGTGTGAGGGCGACAAGCTCCAGTACCTCGCGTGTCTTGCCTGAATTGCTGATCAAGAGCATCACATCACTCTCACAGACCATCCCGAGGTCGCCATGCTGTGCTTCACTCGGATGGAGGAAGTAAGCGGGCGTCCCCGTAGAGCTGAAGGTCGTCGCGATGTTGTGAGCGATCTGTCCAGCCTTCCCCATACCCGAGGTGATGAGGCGACCGCCACCCTGATGCACGTGCTCCAGGATCAGGCGGATAGCTGCTTCGTAGTCATTGTCTTGCGGAATGGTACGCAGCGCTTCGATCTCAGCGCTGAGGATCTCTGGGATAGTATATTGCTTAGACATGTCGCTCGTGGCAAAACTTTTTCTCTTCCACAAAGATACGTCTTTCCCCCGAGAGAGGAGCTGCCCTCTACGGCTTTCGGATAATGGGTATTCCTATCGTTCGGTGTTAGACCGATGTGATTTGCTATACGAAGAGGCTATCCTACAGTGTTTTATATAATGAATGTTGCACTGTAGTACTACTTAGTGGTGGTTCGTTCCTGCGAAGGAAAAGCTGGAGACAGTCGTGGAAAGCCTTCCTACGAGTACGAGTAAAAGTAGCGGACGAATGGCTGATAAGCTTGGTCTACGTACGTGGTCCTTAGATCCACGTATGTGGACTTTAAGGTTTTCGTACCTGGTCTTTACGACTACGTGCATGGATGAGGAAGCACCACTACGGAAAGCTGCTTTTTCCTTCATGAGAAAGCTGATTATTTTATTGGTATTTAACGTGTTGTGTCTATAACTTAATAGTTGTTGTCTATTGGAGTGCGTTTTTGGATCATAGTGTCTTTGCACATAAATTGGGTTTTTGTGCTTTGAGTCTTTGGGCTCGAAAACTGCTACTACTCTATGCCCGCATGGGGCTATAAGTGGCGCTGGGTATGAATTGAGTACTAGTCTCCATTCCCACAACTCAGTACTATACTATGTCTGAATTAGAATCAAATTTATCCCTGATTGTGTCTTGGGAAAAGTACTCTTATTTGCTGGTCTCTTCGGCACTCTCCTCGCTTCTTGTAGCCAGGATGATAGCGATCGACTGGCTCAAGTAACTCTCTCTTCTATTGGATCCATGGTGCAGGATCTACACCAAGTTGGCTCTACTTCTATGGTGAGAGTATCTCTGTTAATCGTGGTCCGCAGGGCGCAGGCTCTGTCGCTAATGCAAAGGGTGAAGCTTACTCCGCCGCAGACCAAAGCAAGCTGAAGGCTTATATCCGCCTCTTCTCTAAGAAGCCTATCCAGTAATCTTGCTTAGGCTGATATACTCGCTGGCTCCCTATCCAACACGAGGATAGGGAGCCAGTTTGCTTTAGGGTGGTGGCGAGCGCGAGAGGCAGAGAGCAGGTAGTTTTCCGTATCTTTGCCCGAAACTATGGGACGAATACTCGCTATTGACTACGGACAGAAACGCTGCGGTGTCGCAGTCACGGATCCCCTCCAGATTACTCCAGGGGGGCTCGGGACGCACCCGACACATCAGCTCCTCGCCTTCGTCACAGACTACGTGCAGCGTGAGTCTGTGGAGCGCATCATCATCGGCTATCCCCGACAGATGAACAATGAGGAGTCTGCCTCTATGAAGTACATCCGTCCCTTTGTAGAGAAGCTCCGTAAGGTCTTGCCCTCTGTCCCTATTGAGTATCAAGATGAGCGCTTCACCTCGACTCTGGCTCAGCGTGCTATACGTGAGGCGGGGATTGGCAAGAAGCGCCGTGAGCAAGATAAAGGGCTCGTCGACGAGGTCAGCGCTGTCATTATCCTACAGAGCTACCTTGAGAGCCGTGATGGTCTCGGGGCAATCCACCTACCATTCAAATAGTATCACCTAATCAACCCTACGATGAAGCTACCTATATATATATATGGACATCCCGTCCTGCGTGAGGTCGGGCAAGATATTACCGCCGACTACGAAGGCCTGAGTACCCTCATTGAAGATATGTGGGAGACCATGTATTTCTCTGATGGGATTGGCTTAGCCGCCCCTCAGATCGGGCGTGCTATCCGCCTCTTCGTCATCGATGCCGATCCTATGGCAGAGACGTTCCCCGAGTGCAAGGGGCTCAAGCAGACCTTCATCAATGCTCGCATCGTCGAGAGCAGTGAAGATACCCTCGCCGAGAATGAGGGTTGCCTCAGCATCCCTGGTGTCAATGAGAAGGTCACGCGCCCAGCGACGATCACCATTGAGTATCTGGATGCCGACTTCCAGCCCCATCGTGAGACGTACACGGGCTTTGCTGCTCGCGTGATCCAGCACGAGTATGACCACATCGAGGGCGTCCTCTTCATTGATAAGATCGCGACCATCCGCAAGCAGCTCATCAAGGGCAAGCTTGCCAATATGCAGAAGGGTAAGGTGTCGGCACACTATCGTGTCGTCACCGCTCCACAGAAGCGTAAGTAATCCTTAGGCTGTGGGCTCCTCGTGGCTCAGCCTTCACTCCCACACTACGAGATAGCCGATATATGAAGAAGTACACACTTGCGGCCCTTGGCCTCCTCCTATCCGCCTCTACGCTCCGTGCGCAGATCGATGTCGAGCAGGCGCTTTCGATCGGACGCAATGCGATCTACTTCAATGACTATATCGTCTCGATGGGGTATTTCAACCAGATCATCGGCTTGCGCCCCTGGATGGCTGAGCCCTACTTCTATAGGGCTGTGGCGAAGATCAACCTTGATGACTATGCCGGTGCTGAGTCTGATGCTTCGCTGGCTCTTGAGCGTAACCCGATCTTCCCTCGTGCCTACCTCCTGCGTGGTATCGCTCGCTTCTCGCAGAAGGAGTATACTCCAGCAGTCGAGGACTTCCGTCGAGGACTCGAGCTCTCCCCGCGAGATGTGGGACTTCAATACAACTTGTCCATAGCCCTACTGCAGGATAAGCGGTATGCAGCGGCAGATAGTGCTGCCCAGCGTCTGCTGGAGATCGATCCGAAGAATAAGGATGCTTATCGCATCTTAGCACAGTCAGCCCTGGAGCGAAAGGATACAGTTAGCGCTACACGGCAGGTGGACTACCTGCTGGCGAAGGACTCGACCTACCTACCAGCTCACCTCCTCCGTGCCCAGATAGCAGCCGAGCGCAAGGACTATAAGATGAGTATCCGTGCGCTTGATCGGGTGTTGGCTCAGGATGCAGGTGATGCGAACCTCTACGTCAATAGAGCGATCATGCGCTATCACCTCAATGACCTGCGAGGTGCCATGAGCGACTACTCTGAGGGACTACGCCTCGAGCCGAATGACCGTGCTGCCCTCAACAACCGTGCGCTACTGCGTACACAGGTAGGGGAGTATAGCTTGGCTATTCAGGACTGGGATAAGCTTCTGCAGCTCGAGCCAGACCACTACATCGCGCGCTACAACCGTGCACTCCTGCATCTTCGCTTGGGGAACCTTCGCTCCTCTCTGGAGGATCTCAATATCGTCCTCAAGCGCTATCCTATCTTTGCTGAAGGCTTCATGGCGCGTGCGGAGGTCCGCCGTAAGATGGGTGATGTCAAGGGAGCTACACGTGATGAGCTTCATCTCTTTGACCTACAGAATAGCAAGAGCTATCGCAATCGTGCCGCCTCCGCTTCTCGCCCCACTAAGGATGGGAAGGAGACGCGTAGCCGAGAGGATGAAGCGATCGAGAAGTACAATATGCTCGTCGAGACAGCTCCAGAGCCCGTCAAGGACAAGCCCAGATATACCAGTCAGATCCGAGGCCGTATCCAGGATCAGGAGACGCAGATGACGCCTCGTCGTGATCTGACGCTCTCATACTTCACTGAGATAGATAAGGATGGGAACCAAGGACAGGTCTACTTTGCTCCACTCTTGGATCACCTCAATACGCAGCGCTTGCATCAGGATAAGCGTGCGCTCCGTCTTGTGCTCCGTGAGCAGGGGAGTAGCCTGAGTATGGCAGAGGTAGATGAGGTGCAGAAGCATCTCAGCCAGCTGAATACTCAGACCGAGAAGACTGCGCAGCTCTCCTTCCTTAAGGGTATTGACCATCTCCTCCTGCAGGATCTCGGTGCTACGATATCAGCTCTTACCGAGGCTATAGAGCGTGACCCATCATTTACTTTAGCCTACTTTGCTCGCTCCATCGCGTCACTTCGCCGGAGTGAAGCTGAGCGTGGACGCCCTGTCGAGCAGCCGGCTCCTTCTACACCTCAAGTACGAGCTGCAGCTACAGGGGCTAAGGGTACGACATCTGCAGAGCTCCCCCTCCCCGCTACCCCAATGAGAGTCGTTGAATACTCTCCCTTGACTGACCTCAATCAGGTCATTGCTCAAGCTCCTACATTCGCCTTTGCCTACTATAATCGAGCGAACCTGTATGCCAAGACTGGGGATGTGGAGCGTGCTAAGCAAGACTATACCAAGGCGATTGAGCTCAACCCGCTCTTTGCTGAAAGCTATTTCAATCGCGGCCTTCTCTACTATTCCGAAGGGAAGGTGAAGGAGGGCACTCGCGATCTAAGTCGTGCTGGTGAGCTGGGCCTCTACAAGGCTTACAGCCTCATCAAGCGAATGAATAAATAGAAGTGCAGTAGGGTAGTGCGGAGAAAGAGCTAACTTTGTGCATAAACGTATCAAAAGCATAAGCCAATGAAGATCGTCTACTGTATCTCTGCGATGTTTAAGTCTGGAGGGATCGAGCGTGTTATCGCCAACAAGGTGAACTACCTTGTGAACCCTGGTTATGAGGCTTGTATCATTACTACGGATCAGGCTGGTCGTCCTGGCTTCTTCCCTATTGATGAACGTGTCGAGCGTGTGGACTTAGGGTTGAATTATGAAGCATATAATGAGCTCCCTATCTGGAAGCGCTACTGGGAGATATGGCGAAAACGTTCTTCGCATAAGGCTCGCTTGGAAGAAGAATTGAAGCGGTTATATGCTGATGTCGTGGTCTCTGTGTGTCCCGCACTATGATCAGGAGACTTTTGCAGAGCGTCTTCGGACGCTAATGCGTGATGAAGAACTCTGGCATCGTATGGGACAAGCTGCAGAGAAGGCTTTGCACCGCTACGACCTTGATGTTATGTATGCCTCAGTGGCTCTCTCTATTCAATGAACTCGTAAAGTAACCTCTCTTATGAAGATTGTATACGTTTTAAACAATACATGGTACGCAGGTGGACAGACCCGCGTGCTGATAAATAAGGTAAACTATTGGGCCAGGCAGGGCCACGAAGTATATGTCCTCACATCAGATCAGATAGGACTCCCCCCTTACTATGAGATGGATTCAAGAGTAAAGACGGTAGACTATGCCATTGGGTACATCGGAGCAGACCAGCTTAGTATGCTACAGAAGGCGATGAAGCTGCCCGGCTTCCTGATCCGTCATTATGTCCGTATGAAGCGAACTCTGATGGAGATTCGTCCTGATATAGTGGTCTCTATGTATGGTAAGGAAATCTTCTTCTTACCCTTCATCAAGGATGGAAGTGCTAAGGTATTAGAGGCACATGGTGCCCGCTATACTTGGATCTTCTCTCGAAAGGGCCTCTTAGGTAAACTCCAAAACTGGGTTGATATTCAGCTGGTTCGACGCTTTGATCAGTTTGTCGTCTTGACCCAGGAGGATATACCGAACTGGGATGTCCCCAATACGATCTGTATACCTAATGGGAATACATTTGCTCCAGTTGAGAGTGCCACTCTTGATGTAAAGAAGGTGATCTCCTCTGGACGTCATGGCGTACAAAAGAACTTTGAGAACTTAGTTGAGGCTTGGGCAATTGTACATGCTGCTTGCCCCGATTGGCGCTTGAAGATCTGTGGCCAAGGACTGGAGAAGCTTGATCCTATCATAGATAAGCTTCAGCTTAGAGATAGCATTGATCGTCTAGAGTCTTCGGATATGCAGAAGGAGTATATGGACTCCTCTATCTCTGTAGTGAGCTCGAGACATGAAGGCTTCTCGCTTGCCCTTGCTGAAGCGAATGCTTGCGGTGTGCCTAACGTCTCTTACGCCTGCCCATGTGGCCCCCGTGATATCATCATCAATGGCGAGACTGGTATTCTTGTAGAGGAGCTTGAGGATTATCATAAGCTTGCTGAGGGGATTATCCGTCTGATTCAAGATGATGAGTTGCGCAAGAAGATGGGTAAGCGAGCGAAAGAACTTTCCGTCCGCTTCTCTGAAGAGTCCGTTATGCAACGCTGGACGGAGCTATTCACCGAGCTCATCGCTAAGAAGAAAAAGCATTAGTCCTTAGTTCCCTCGATGCCTAAGCTCATACTCGTACCGACCCCGATCGGAAACCTTGAAGATATCACCCTGCGGGCTCTCAATGTCCTAAAGAGAGTCTCGCTCATCTTGGCCGAAGACACACGTACCTCAGGGCTACTCCTACAGCACTATGAGATCAAGTGCCCGATGCAGAGCTACCATAAGTTCAATGAGCATCAGGCCCTCGAGCGCCTGTGTGAGCGTATCGAGCAAGAGGGTGAGGTAGCTTTGATCACTGATGCAGGTACGCCTGCCATCTCGGATCCTGGGTATCTCTTGGTGTATGCTTGTATTGAGCGAGGGATTGAAGTGGAGTGCCTTCCTGGTGCAACCGCCTTTGTCCCCGCCTTGGTTATCTCGGGCCTACCTTCTGATCGCTTCGTTTTTGAGGGGTTCCTCCCTGTGAAGAAGGGAAGACAGACGAAACTGCAGGCTATAGCATCTTCAGACTATACTACTATACTGTACGAATCTCCACATAGAATCGTTAAGACATTAGAGCAACTCTCCGAACACATGGGAGCAGAGACAAAGGTCGCTGCAGTCCGAGAGATCTCTAAGCTCTATGAGGAAGTGGTTCGTGGAAGCCTCGCGGAGGTCATCCAGCACTTCACGGAGCATGAGCCCCGCGGAGAGTTTGTTCTCATAGTGGGTAAAAGCACTGTAAGTGATAAGAAACAAAATATAATAGATCCCATCCACAGCTCGTCCGACGAAGAGGATCGACGCAAGATGAAGCGATCGAAGAAGTGGAATAAGTAAATCGAATAAACGTATGACAAAGAGACTTGTCTTGGGTGCAGCGATGCTGCTTACTCTCGCTTCCTGCGGGAAGAACTCTGGCGAATATCAGACGCTCAAGCAGCAGTATGATTCACTCGCCCTGATCAACCAGAACTATGAGGCCGAACTCCATGAAACAGACTCCCTCGTAGCCAGTGTCCTGACGAACTTCCAGGAGATCTCCTCCGTCGAAGGGATGATCAATGTCAATCCTCGTAGTGGCGACCTCCAGCGCTCTGAGCGTGATCGTATCAAGGATAACATGCTCCTGATCAACGATAAGCTCCGTGCCAGCAGTGAAGCTCTTGACCAGCTGACTAAGAAGCTGGAGTCAAGTGGTAAGGAAAACAAGCGTCTGCACGGCACGATCGCTGCTCTGCGTAAGGAGCTCGAAAACCAGAAGCAGCGTGTCCTCGCTCTCTCCGAAGAGCTCGAGCGTAAGAACCTCGCTATCGGCGTACTGGACTCTATGCTTACCCAGCGTAATGGGGACGTTGATCGTCTGAATGTTGCTACAGCACAGCAGGCCGAAGCTCTGGCTGCTCAGGAGAAGGAACTGAATACCGTCCGCTACTGCGTCGGTACCAGCTCTGACCTCAAGGAGATGAACCTCATCAAGAGCGGCCGCGTCGTTACGGAGAACGCTAACATGAGCTACTTCACGAAGACGGATCTCCGCGAACTCTCGCAGATCCCCCTCTTCAGCCGCAAGGCTCGCCTCTTGACGGTACATCCTGCTTCTTCTTATGAGCTCGTACCTGGCTCAGATAAGCAGCTTGTCCTCTACATCAAGAATGCTCAGGCCTTCTGGAGTAACTCAAAGATCCTCGTTGTCCAGGTTGACTAAGATAGTCCCTGAGGCATGAGAATCTAATCTCACTCACGAAGACGAGTCTATAGCACTGCCCACATCGTGGGGCGTCGCTATAGACTCGTCTTCTTCTTTATTGGTACTTCCTAAGTAGACTGCTGATGGGTTATACGACTACACCTGCTCTTGTGCTCCATCGTACTCGCTATAGTGACCGCTATAGCATCGTACACCTCTATAGTCGGGAGATAGGCTACGTTGGTACGCTTGTCCCCGAGACCTCCAGCCGAAAGAACGCTGTGCGGGAGCACTTGCGCCCTTTGGCAGAAGTGGAGATCACGCTGTCGCTTAGTCCTCAGCGTGATTTGGCACGTATTCAGGAGGTGCATAGCTTGCATCCTCGACACGCAGTCCATACGGATCCTGCTAAGGGAGCTCAGGCGATTTTCCTGAGTGAGTTCCTCTATCGTATCTTGTCGACGACGCAGACACCCGATGAGGAGCTCTATGACTATATCTCCTCATCGCTTGTCCTATGGGAAGGGCTTAGTCGCGGTGTTGCGAATTTCCACCTCTGCTTCCTACTGACACTCCTCCCTTACTTCGGTATCGCTCCAGATCTTCCCGATGAGGAGGCTCGAGGATGTGGATATTGCTTCAGCCTGCAAGAGCAGTGCTACCTGCCACATCGAGAGGCTTATTGCTTGTCACCAGAGGAGACACAGCATCTGCCGCTTTTCCTTCGCATGAGCTATTACACAATGCACGGCTTTGCCTATAGCCGGCAGCAGCGCGGGGTGATTCTCGATTACCTCCTTGACTATTACCGCCTACACTTACACTCTTTCCCTCAGCTCAAGTGCCTCCCTATTCTGCGCCAACTTGGGCAGTCTGCAGAGAGAGAAACTAGGTAAATTGCCAAGATCAGAGCAAGATATGGCAACTAATCATGGGATATTTACTACATTTGTATCATAAAGTGTGCAATTAGTGGCGCACCGACCCACCCTTGTATGAAGAAACTGAATGAGCTGGATCTGAAGATCCTTAGACGACTGACTACGAATGCTCGCGTCCCCTTGCGTGACGTAGCTGAAGGAGAGAATAGCTCGCGCTCCTCCGTCAATCAGCGTCTTACCCGTATGATTGAGAATGGGGTCCTGACCTCACTAAAGTATCATGTGAACCCCAAGAAGATAGGCTACAACACGTGTACCTACGTTGGGGTGCGACTGGAGCGAGGCTCTCTCTACAAAGAGGTCGCCGAGCGAATGCGTGAGATCCCTGAGATCGTCGAGTGTCACTTCACTACGGGACCCTATACGATGCTCATCAAGCTCTATGCGATTGATAATAATGACCTCATGCGCATCCTCAATGGGATTATTCAGAGCATCCCAGGGGTCGTCGCTACCGAGACCTTGATCTCGCTGGATGTAAGCTTTGAGCGTAGCATCCATATCCCAGATCATATCCCCCAATAGGCGGTCTCCGTGCAGCAAGCCACGACTGTCCGTTCATTTAGTCTGACCGAGCTCTTGGGTTCGGTCAGACGCTGTTTAGAGCACTCCTTCCCCGACCGCTATTGGGTGCGGGCAGAGGTGAGTGATCTGCGTCGTGCTGGTGGCCAAGGCCATGGCTACTTGGAGCTCTTGGAGAAGGGTGAGGAAGGGGATGTCGTGGCGAAGGTGCGTGCTACTATTTGGTCATCGGCCTATACGCTGATCGAGCAGCGCTTCGAGAGAAGCGGTGTGGGAAAGCTCTCTTCGGGGATGAGTATCTTGGCTCTTGTCGGGATTGCTTTCCATCCGCAGTATGGACTGAGCTTGAATATCATCGATATTGACCCCAATTATTCTCTCGGTGAGATCGCTCGTCTGCGCTTAGAGACCATACAGCGTCTCAAGCGCAATGGGCTCTTCACGATGAATAAAGAGCTTGATCTTCCCATCCCCCTACAGCGTATCGCTATCATCTCGTCTCCCACGGCAGCAGGCTATGGGGACTTCATGCGTCAGCTCCATGAGAATCCCTATGGAATAGTCCTCTATACGGCGCTCTTCGCGGCGCAGATGCAGGGGAATGATACGACAGCATCCATACTCGCTGCACTGGGGCGTATCGCCGAGGTGGAGGAGCACTTTGATGCCGTGGTAATCATCCGTGGTGGGGGTGCCGTGAGTGAGCTAAGAGCTTTCGATGACTACACCTTGTGCGAAGCAGCCGCACAGTTCCCCTTACCTATCATTGCGGGCATCGGGCACGAGCGTGATGTCTCGGTGCTTGACCTGATCGCCCATACTACGCTGAAGACCCCGACGGCAGTGGCTACCTTCTTAGTCGAGGGATTGGCAAGCGAGTTGGCAGAGCTGCGGGAGCAGCTGCGCCGACTTCCCTCTTTGCTACAAGCCTTATCCATGGGGCGAAGTAATTGGCTCCATACGCAGGTCTCACGCCTGCCGCTCTTGGTACGTGGTTGCTTGGAGCAGGCTGAGCGTAAGCTTCTCACACAGCGCTCACAGATCACCCTCTCAGCTCGTCATTATCTCCAGCAGTCTGAGCATCGTCTTGAGTTGGCACTCCGTCGCCTCCCGACAGCTGCATCCTATGCTTTGCGTCAGCATCGTCAGGCACTTCGTGAGCGACTCTCTCCCCTGCCACTGCATGTGTCACGCTTGAGAGAGCGTATGGAGGCTGATCTCCTACGTCAGGAGCAAGCGATCCGCTTGGCACATCCCGATCAGATCCTGCGTCGAGGCTTTAGCCTGGTCTCTTTCGGCGGGCGTATCGTCACACGTAGTAGCGAGATCCCTGCGGGAGCAGAGATCTCGGTGCGCTTTGCTGATGGCGAAGTGGAGGCTGTGACGAAGAAGGAAAAGCCTTAGTTCCTCAGCTCGGGGAACTGAAAGATAGGTAGCCCAGCACGTACCCATAGGCGGGCGATCCTATCATAGAGTGGCGAGATGACCCAGCGCCACAGCAGCAGGCGGAGCTTATCAATGAGGATGCTCCCCGCAAAGACCAGCAACATAAATCCCACCACTGATACGATGAAAAGTCCCGTCGTGTGCTGCTCGCTCAGCTCCCGAACAAAACTCGTATAGCGCCCGATGAGCCGTGCATTGCAGTGGATGAGGTAGACGGCGAGAGTCGATGAGCCTATCCAGTTTACTGCGGCACTCTGTAGCTTGATCCGAGAGAAGGCGAGGAAGAGCAGCATGGCAGCGAGGATGTTGATCGGGGAGACGTAGCTCATGAACTTGTAGGCAAGTGGGCTTGCTACGATTGACTGCCCCGTCCCATAGGCAAAGAGGAAGAGTGCGAGAGATTGCATAAAGGTGAGTCCCAAGTAGCCAAGGAGGAAGCTCCGTCCGCCCCAGCGCCCGAGGTGCTGAGGGTAGAGGCGTAGATAGCGCCCGATGAGGTAGATGCCAGCGAAGGCGAAGAGTGAATAGCCATCCTTGACCTCCAGCTGATCATTTATGAAGCCTAAGACGAACTCCACTAAGAAGAAGAGGAGAAGGTAGCGCCTTAGCTCCTCTTCGCTCGTTCGCTGAGCGAGGGCATTGAGGAGTGGGGAGAAGATCATGAGGCTCAGATAGGTCGGGAGGAACCACTCAGACTTTCGATTCAGGGGCATGAGGCTCCCCACGAATTCCGATAGGTTGAATGGCTCAAGTCCGAGGAGTACGAGGGTGCTGTACACTCCGACGGTATAGAAGAAGGCTTGGAAGAGCAGGCTCACGATCCCCTTGACGCGCGCCTTGATCCCGAAGTATCCCGAGATGAGTACGAAGACATTGACTCCGATGATGGCAAGTGCTTCACTCCATACTTGGCCCAGAGATGTGAGTGGCTGCGAATGGATTGCTTCATTGGTTGGGAAGCGGAAAGCGAGGAAGTTGGCATGCAGCACAAGGATGAGCAGCATAGCCAAGATGCGAAGTAGCTCGAAGTTGGAGGCTCGAGCTGTGTCAGAGGTTGGGGTACCCACGGGGATAAGAGCTATAGGGATGAAAGAAAGCTATCCCTCCGTCGGGGCGAAGGGATAGCTTGAGGGTATGAGTAGGGGAGTGGTGCTCCCCATGTCGCATTAGTAGGTGAGCTCAACGAGCAATTCTTCACCGGATTCATCAAAGAGGAGCTTCCCTTCCTTCGCGAGCCAACCGATGGCTGCAAAGAGCTCCTTGTCAGAGCGGAGCTTGGTTGCTTTACGAAGAGCCTTAATGTCCATCTTGCCCAGGCTGTTAAGGGCATTCCATACGAGGCCAGCATTGGTGCCGATACGTTCGATCATATGCGTTCGAATAGATTAATTGTTAGACCCATAGTGCCACCAGCTCTGTAATAGCACTGGCTTTGCAGTAAAATTACCAACTCTTTTCTGATAAAGCAAACGGCCTACACGAGTGTAGACCGCAGAAGTGGATAGCCCGAGTACATAGGCTCCCTGTACCGTGCTGTATGGGGGCGCTTATTGGTAGATAGCGCGTGATAATGCGAAGTGATATAGGAGGGAAGATGTGAACCTATATTGGTCGACAGGCTGACCTATATGAGTACGTGTGTAGAGCTATATAGGATAGCGAAGAAAGCTATATATCTCTGGACTGATTCCTATATAGCTTTGTGAAGCGACCTCTATTAGGTTGTTGCTCTGCGTAGGGAGAAAAGCTGCGGACGAGTGGCCGATAAGTTTGGGCTACGTACGTGGCTCTAATATCTACGTACGTGGATATTTGAACTGACGTACCTGGTCTTTAAAACTATGTGCGTAGACAGAGAAAAAGCACTACGTGAAGGCGCTTTTTCCTTCACGAGAATGGCACTTTTCCCACCGCTGGATAAGAGGAATACGTACGATAAGGCGAAGGGCTTGCGTACCTCTTCAGAGGCGTATATCGAAGAGCTGAGCGTGCGATGCCTTAGCACAATAAGTAGGGGCAGGACTCGCGGCAACAGTCTCATATAGGTCGGCGGGCTGACCTACATGGGGGCTATTACTTCCACCTGTCGGAGGCTACAGGAAGACCTCGCTACGACGCTGCTTAGGGGTAATCGTTGGTTGGTTGATGTCGTCGTCGCTACGCTTACCAATCGCGATAGCGAGGACGGGGCTATACTTGTTGTGATGGAGTATCTGGTCGTAGGCCTCGAGGTCGATGCCCTCCATGGGAGTGCTGTCCAGCTCCATGCTCGCAAGCCCTGTCAAGGCGATCCCGAGAGCGATATAGGCTTGACTACGCATCCAGCCCAGGACGGAGGCCTCGCCCTGGGAAGCGATCTTATTGCGATAGAACTCCTGCGCCCCTTCGCTGAGCGTGGCGATACGCTCTGCTTCGAAGGTCGCTACGTCACGATAGTTATAGATGACGAGGAGATGACTGGCTTGCTCGATACGCTCTTTGTTGGAGTACGAGTGCTGGGCAAGCAGGCTCTTTGTCTCACGATCGCCGATGAGCTCGAAGGCCCAGGGCTGGCTATTTATGGAGCTGGGACAGAGGCGGAGCATCTCCTTGATGTCTTCCAGCTGCTTGTCGCTGAGGTGGAGGTGCTGTCGTAGGTCTTGGTCGTGTAGCGGGTGCGAAGGATATCGAGTATTTCCATTCTACATATGATACTTATTGAGTTGTAGGCAGTAGGGCACGACGCTCAAGTCGATGACTATGCTTTTATCTATCAACCTCGGCCTGTGAAAGAATGTTGAGAAGGCTTGGATTACCATTCTGCTATCTTCTCTATAGTGGGAGGTGGTGATAGGACTAGCTACAATAGGGGAGAGCCTTGGGTGTAACGGTCTAGTCCTATCGTAGAAATGCCTTATCTTTGCGTAGATTAGTAAAGAAGTAAATATCAGAATCAGCATATAGCAGAATGAATATCTTAGAGCTGAGCGAACAGGAGATCTTCCGTCGCCGTAGTCTTGAGGAGCTTCGCGCCCTCGGTATCAACCCTTATCCAGCAGACGAATATGTCGTCACGGGGTATGCCCGTGAGATCCTCGATACCTTCCAGGATGATGCACCTCGTCGTGAGGTACGTGTCGCTGGCCGTGTCATGGGCCGTCGTATCATGGGTAAGGCTTCCTTCCTCGAGCTCCAGGACTCTACTGGCCGTATCCAGATCTACATCACGCGTGATGAGATCTGCCCAGGCGAAGACAAGACTCTATATAATAATGTAGTGAAGAAGCTCATGGATATCGGCGACTTCATCGGTGTCGAGGGTGAAGTCTTTCGCACACAGATGGGGGAGATCTCGGTACATGCCTCTTCGCTGACCTTCCTCTCGAAGGCACTGCGTCCCCTGCCCGTGGTCAAGGAGAAGGATGGTCAGACCTTCGACAGCTTCACTGATCCTGAGCTCCGCTTCCGCCAGCGCTATGTTGACCTCGTTGTCAATAGCCATGTCAAGGATATCTTCCTCAAGCGTACGAAGATCTTCAATGCGATGCGCCAGTTCTTCAACGAGCGTGGCTACATCGAGGTCGATACGCCCGTACTGCAGCCTATCCCTGGCGGTGCTGCTGCGCGCCCCTTCATCACGCATCACAACGCGCTGGATATCCCGCTCTATCTGCGTATCGCCAACGAGCTTTATCTGAAGCGCCTCATCGTCGGAGGCTTCGAGGGTGTGTATGAGTTCAGCCGTAACTTCCGCAACGAAGGTATGGACCGCACGCATAACCCCGAGTTCACCGCTATGGAGATCTACGTCTCCTACAAGGACTACAACTGGATGATGGAGTTCACCGAGCGTATGCTGGAGTTCATCTGCCTCGAGGTCTTAGGCACGACAAAGGTCAGAGTAGGGGATCGCGAGATTGACTTCAAGGCTCCCTTCAAGCGTATCACTATGCTTGATGCCATCCAGGAGCATACGGGTATCGATATCAGTCAGATGGGCGAGGACGAGCTTCGCGCTACCTGCAAGAAGCTCGGTGTTGAGGTCGACGAATCCATGGGGGTCGGTAAGATGATCGATGAGATCTTCGGCGAGAAGTGCGAAGGCAGCTATATCCAGCCTACCTTCATCACCGACTATCCTAAGGAGATGTCACCGCTGACGAAGGAGCACCGCTCTAATCCCCGCCTCACCGAGCGCTTCGAGCTGATGGTCAATGGTAAGGAGCTGGCCAATGCTTACTCCGAGCTCAATGACCCCATCGATCAGCGTGAGCGCTTCGAGGAGCAGCTCCGTCTCTCAGAGAAGGGGGACGATGAAGCGATGTTCATCGATGCCGACTTCCTCCGTGCCCTTGAGTATGGTATGCCCCCGACGAGCGGTATGGGTATCGGTATGGATCGCCTTGTGATGCTCCTGACAGGTCAGGAAAGCATCCAGGAAGTACTCTTCTTCCCTCAGATGCGCCCCGAGAAGGTCGCTCCTCGTGACAAGAAGGAGGTCTTCGTCGCTGCTGGTATCCCCGAAGCATGGGTACCCGTCCTACACAAGGCTGGCTATCTGACACTGGATGCTGTACGCGCCGAAGAGAAGCCCGGTCGCCTGCTGCAGCAGCTCCAGGACATCAAGAAGAAGTATCAGCTGGATCTGGAGCCTCTGACGCTCGAGATCGTCACAGCTTGGACCACCATCGGGGGCGCTCAGTAAGCGCACCCCACTCACTCTCACGAGCCACTCCCCTTCATCGGGGAAGTCGGCTAAGTAAGTACACGTATCATGCCCGAACAGACTTCCAGCTTCCCCGGTAGAGTAGGTATCCTCGGTGGCGGTAGCTGGGCTACAGCCTTGGCGAAGATCGTCCTCTCACGGCAACCCAAACTTAACTGGCTGCTGCGCACCTCGACACACGTCAAGGACTTCAAGCGCCTGCGCCATAATCCTGGTTACCTGACGTCGGTTACCTTCGATACGGATCGTATCACCTTCTTCACCGACTCGGATGTCAATGACTTCTTCCGAGCCTGTGATACCGTGATCCTGGCTACCCCTTCCCCCTACATACGCTATTACCTCAAGCGTGTGCGTAACTCGGTCATCCGCAATAAGCTCGTCATCAATGCGATCAAGGGGATGGTGCCCGAGGAGAACGTCCTCATCTCGGACTATCTACAGGAGTATAAGGAGCTGCGTCCCGGTCAGATCGGGGTCATCGCAGGCCCTTGTCACGCCGAGGAGATCGCCAAGGACCGCATGTCCTACCTGACGGTCGGCTGCTTCGATATGGCTAAGGCCAAGGTGCTGAGCGAAGAGATCTTCAGCAACGACTACGTCCACTGCGCTGTCAGCCGTGACGTCGTCGGTATCGAGTACGCAGCGGTACTGAAGAATATCTATGCTATCGCTGCTGGTATCTGCCACGGGATGAATAAGGGAGATAACTTCCAGTCCGTGCTGATATCGAATGCTATCGCGGAGATGAGCAACTTCGTTAGTACTGTGCACCTCGTCAGTCGTGACGTCACGGAGTCCGTCTACCTCGGTGACCTCCTCGTCACGGCCTACTCCAGCTATAGCCGCAATCGTACCTTTGGTAATATGATCGGTAAGGGCTACAGCGTCCGTGCCGCTCAGATGGAGATGAACATGATCGCCGAAGGGTACTACGGCGCTAAGTGTATACATGAGATCAACCAGCGCTACCAAGTGACGATGCCTATCTGTAGCGCCGTCTACAATATCCTCTATGAGGGTGCTCCCGTCGAGCAAAGCATCGAGCGTCTGTCTACTCTCTTCAAGTAGTCCCCCTTACCTCCCCAATGGCTACACGCCCCCATCGTATCTTATTGAGCTTCGATATAGAGGAGTTCGACGTGCCACGTGAGCATGGTGTCGAGCTCCCTATGGAGGAGCAGGTACGTATCTCTGTCGCAGGATCACATGCCCTCCTCGATGTACTGAAGAAGCATGAGGTACGTGCTACTCTTTTCTGTACGGCGAACTTCGCTCAGAACGCTCCCGAGATCATCCAGCGTATCCTCTCTGAGGCGCATGAGCTTGCATCGCATGGTTACTACCACTGGACCTTTGAGCCTGCCGACCTGAAGAAGTCTAAGGATGCTCTCGAGGCTCTTGCTGGAGTCCCTGTGCGAGGCTATCGTCAGGCTCGTATGATGCCCGTCCCTGAGGCGGAGATCTATAAGGCAGGCTATAGCTATAATACCTCTCTCAACCCGACCTTCATCCCTGGGCGCTACATGCATCTGAGTGCACCACGTACGCACTTCATGAAGGAGGGTGTACTGCAGATCCCAGCTTCGGTGACGCCTCTTATTCGCTTCCCGCTCTTCTGGCTTTCGTGTCACAACCTTCCCTTCGGACTCTATCGCTGGCTCTGCCGTCGTACGCTCCGTCATGATGGCTATCTGGTGACCTACTTCCATCCGTGGGAGTTCTACGAGCTGAATGAGCACCCCGAGCTTAACCTCCCCTTCATCGTGCGCAATAACTCTGGCCGTGCGATGGTCGATCGACTGGATCGCTGGATCAGTTACTTCAAGCAGGAGGGAGCTGAGTTCATCACCTATTCTGAGTTCACGGATTCTACAATAACTATCTAATCTCTTTTCTCTATGAACATTAACAAGTCCGCTCTCTATCTGACGCTCATCGGAGCTGTCGCATTGCTTGTCTCCGTCTTCGTACTCGCTGGCGGTCTGAAGGGCTTCCGTAGCAATTCGCCCAAGACAATCTCCGTCACGGGGAAGGCTGAGCGTAACTTCACCTCTGACCTTATTGTCTGGTCTGCGACCTTCACCTCTGAGTCGACTGATCTGCAGAGTGCTTACTCCGAGCTTAAGGGGAAGCAGCAGGCAGTAGCCTCTTACCTCCAGAGTAAGAGTATCCCCAGCGAAGCTATTGCTTACAGCAGTGTCAGCATCTCTCGTGAGAATGAAAGCTCCTATGACGAGAGCTCTGGGCGTACCTTCTATCGCTTCAAGGGCTACTCACTGACGCAGACGGTGACGATCACCTCGCGCAACATCGAGGCTATCGAAGCGGTCTCTCGCCAGATCTCTGAGCTGATCAATAATGGTATTGAGATCGAGTCGGGCAATCCTCGCTACTACTACACGAAGCTCAATGACCTCAAGATCGAGATGCTCAAGGAAGCTTCTGAGGATGCTCGCAATCGTGCCTCCGTCATCGCTGAGGGCAGTAAGAGTAGTCTCGGTGACCTGACGAAGTCCAATATGGGTGTCTTCCAGATCGTCGGTCAGAATAGTGACGAAGATTACAGCTGGGGGGGCTCCTTCAATACTTCTTCTAAGGAGAAGACCGCCAGCATCACGGTCAACTCTACCTACAACATTAAGTAAAGTTTGTCTGCCCCCAAAGCATTCATCCCTCTGATCATCACATGATCTCTATCCCCATTCCCCGCTTAGTGATCGTCTCCCCGTGCTACAACGAGGAGGCGATCCTTGCTTATTCCGCTCGCGAACTCACGAGTCTCCTTGAGCGTCTCATCGCAGCAGGTAAGATCCTTCCCACAAGTCACGTCCTCTACGTCAATGATGGCAGTCGTGACCGTACCTGGGAGCTGATAGAAGAGCTTCACCGAGAGAATCACTTCATCGATGGACTTTGTCTGGCGGGTAATGTGGGACATCAGTCTGCGATCATGGCGGGGATGATGACGGCACGAGACTTCGCTGATGCTGTAGTCACGATTGATGCCGATCTACAGGATGACTTAGGCGCGCTCGAGGAAATGATCGATCGCTATCTGGAGGGCTATGATATCGTCTATGGCGTGAAGGTCTCACGCACGGCGGATCCTCTCCTCAAGCGCACCTCGGCATTGGCATTCTATCGCCTGCAGAGTGCTATGGGGATTCGTGCGATTTACAATCATGCGGACTTCCGTCTGATGAGTCGTCGTGCACTGGATGCTCTGGCTTGCTACCCCGAGCGCAATCTCTATCTGCGTGGGATCATCCCTCAGCTGGGCTATGCTTCTACGACAGTCGACGACGTCATCAGTGAGCGCGTCGCTGGGGAATCGAAGTACACGCTGCGCAAGATGCTCCTGCTGGCGGTAGATGGTATCACCTCCTTCACGACACGCCCTATCAGCTGGATCATCGGTATGGGACTGCTGTGCCTGCTTATCAGTATTTGTATGGCGGTGTATGTGCTGGTCTCTTACATCGAGCACTTGTCCGTGCCGGGTTGGGCTTCGCTGATGCTCTCCTTGTGGTTCATCGGGAGCATTGTCCTACTGTCGCTCGGCGTCATCGGGCAGTATATCGGGAAGATCTATATCGAGATCAAGCAGCGCCCACGCTATCATATCGCTCAGCACCTCAAGCATCATGACTAAGGACCAACCCTTACTTCGCCTGTGCGCTAAGCTGCAGGCCTTCTTCCACAAGCCTTTCTTCTCGAATCCCCGCACGCTCTTTGGCCTGTGGACGCTCTTGGCTGTGGTCGCGGGGCTGACGAAGATCGCACCGCACCGCCATAATAACTTCCTCATCTTCCGAGGAGTCTTCTGGCACACCATTCAGAAGTTGTCGCTGTATGACTTCTACCCGACGGAGTACAACGACCACAATCACTACGGCCCGATCTTCAGTCTCGTCATCGCTCCCTTTGCGGTGGTGCCCGATGCTATCGGTCTTCTCCTCTGGCTCGTCGTGCTGGCGCTCGGCATGTACTATGCAGTGCGTCGCCTGCCCTTGGAAGAAGGACGACAGATCTTCCTCTACTGGTTCTGCGCGCACGAGCTACTTACGGCCCTGCAGATGCAGCAGTTCAACATCGCCATCGCTGCCATCATCATCGGTTCCTTTGCTGCTATTGAGCGAGGGAAAGAAGTCACCGCCGCCTTCCTCATTGTCTTGGGGACGTTCGTCAAGCTCTATGGCGTCGTCGGCTTGGCATTCTTCTTCTTCGTCAAGCGCAAGCCTCGCTTCATCCTGGCTCTCATCGGCTGGTCAGTCGTGTGCTTTGTCGCGCCGATGCTGATCAGTAGCCCCGAATATGTCGTAGGGCAATACGTCGAGTGGTACGAACGACTTGCGGCGAAGAACGGAGAGAACACCTTCTCCCTAATGCAGAACATCTCGCTTCTCGGGATGATTCGCAAGGTATCGGGCTCGGCTTCCTACTCCGATCTTCTGGTTATCCTTCCCGGGCTGGCGCTCTTTGGCTTACCTTACCTTCGCTTCGGGCAGTACCGCCACTTGGCATTCCGCTACGCGATACTTAGCTCGGTGCTTCTCTTCGTAGTACTTTTCAGCACGGGCAGCGAGTCAAGCACCTACATTATACCTTTCGCTGGGATCGCGCTGTGGTACACGACGAGTCCGTGGAAGCGCTCGGGCTGGGACGTAGCCCTTCTGGTCTTTGCCTTCGTGCTAAGTAGTCTCTCGCCTTCGGACCTCTTCCCCCGAAGCCTGCGTGAGGCGTATGTCTTGCCTTATGCCTTGAAGGCACTTCCTCCCACGCTCATTTGGCTGCGCCTGAGCTACGAACTTCTGACGCGCGACTACGCCCCTTCTAAGACGGCTCTATAGTGCCTTCGTCAGAGGCTCCAATAGGCTTCGGAGAAAAGTAATATAACTTTCACTTGAAAATAATATAACATTGGGACGGAAGTAATATAACTTCCATTTGAAAGGTATATACCCTCTGCTCAGAAGGTATATACCTTTTCTTTTGGAGGACTATACCTCGCTGTCGTGAGGAATATACCTTTCTATCGGAAGGTATATACCTTTTGCTCGAAAGGTATATACTATTTGCTCGAAGGGTATATACCTTTTTGCCGAAGGGTATATACCCTTTGCTACTCACCTCTATAACGTGCCGTGCCCCGCATACCTAATCCCGATGGGAAAGGTATGCGGGGCACGCTGAAAGTAGTGGAGTAGGAGGCTTAGAGGTCGAGTGCCTTGCGGAGCTCTTCGCTGGTGATGCCGAGAAGCTCTGCATCACGGCGGAAGCGAGGGATAGACTCTTCGTGGAAGGCTCTACGCTTCTCAGCGCGGATGGTTTCCACCGCCCCTTCGCTGATATAGTAGCCAAGGCCGCGCATGGGATATACCAGACCACGGAGAGCCAACTTATCGTAGGCGTGAACGACGGTATTGGGGGCGACCTGCATCAGTTCGGCCATGTCGCGTACCGAGGGGATACGCTCGCCTTCGGTGAATCGCCCCGTCAGTACACCTTCGTTGATGTAGTCGATGATATGGGCAAAGCCCACGTTGGAGAATGCCATAGAGATTACTTGATTTGGATGGTCTTGAGGCGATGGTAGATAGCCCAGGTGAGGAAGAGGTCGATGAGCCCGAAGAAGATCAGGACGATCCAAGCATAATCACCGTCAGTGAGGGGGTGCTCTATCGAGTAATGGTATATCTCCTCTTCGAAGTTGAGGACAAAGGTGAGGAAGATGAGGAAGCCACTGAACTCTACGAACGCCGCAGCACACAGCCCGAAGATCGCTTTGCGGAAGTGGATCATGCAGAGCGTCACGAGTAGTGGCAGGTGTAGTCCCATAGAGAGAATAGCTGCTAATTCTTTTAGATAGAGCTTACCATAAAAGAACTGTATCGGGAGTGCCCATTCCAAAACATTGCTGAATCCCCCAGGGACGAAGATCCCAAAGATACCAGAGATAATCAGCGTAGAGAGTAGCGAGATGAGGTAATAGCCCAAGCTGAGTAGGGCAATACTTATCATCTTCTCTCCAGCCGAAGCGGGGATCTGGGTATAAGCACCAGGCGAAGGCTTATGCACGCACTTATTGATCCAGATCAAGATATAGATGATCGTCCCTATAAGGTAGGGACCGATGACTCCGCCTCTACCATAGACGTCAGCCAGTTCGACGAAGGCCTCTTGGATATCAAATCCCTTCGTGAGGAAAAGGGTCAGGAACGGGAAGCCGAAGAATGCCACCGCCATGATAGCATGGAAGATGAGCAGTGGGCGCAGGGTGCTGAAGAAGCCTTCTACAGTGAGAAGGTAGATGCGCCCAAATGAGGAGCGATGTAGCGTGGAGGTATTCATCGTAGCGCTTATTTAGAGGTTTCAGATGGAGTGTGAAGGTGACGCATGAGTTCTTCGCCTCGGCTGACGACAGCATTGAAGAAGAGCTCCATGCTGAAGGTATCCGTCACGGCCTCGCCTTGAAGTGGCAGGATGCCGACGGTACCACCCAGCGAAGGCTCAGTATAGAGTGCGTGAGCTTCTTCGTCGGGACTGACGAGACCGAAGTAAAGACGCTCGGAGAGATCAGCGATAGATTCGTTGCAGTAGATGCTACCACGCTCGAGGATGACGATGCGGTCGATGAGCTGCTCAAGATCTCGTACTTGGTGCGTGCTGATGATGACCGTCTGCTCTTCGCTGAGGTGACGAGCTACGGCGCGGCGGAATTCTCCCTTCGAAGGAATATCCAGCCCGTTCGTCGGCTCATCGAGGAGAAGCAGAGGCACACGGAGTGAGAGGGCGAAGGCAATCAGTGCCTTCTTCTTCTGCCCCTGTGAGACCTTGCCCAGGTTCATCTTCCAGTCGAGCGAGAAGGTCTCGATGAGTTCGCGGGCAATAGCTTCATCGTAGTTGGGGTAGAAGGGAGCGCAGAGGTCGAAGTAGCGTCGGATGGTGATCTGAGGTACGTGGATCTCTTCGGGCAGGAGGTAGACCTGCTGGAGGAAGGCGACCTTACGTTCGCGTGGCGTGAAGCCAAGGACGTTGATCTCACCTTGCTTCGAGAAGAGCTGGCCACAGAGATTCTTCAGGAGTGTAGTCTTGCCCTCGCCATTTTTACCGAGGAGCCCTACGACGCTACCTTGAGGTAGGCTCAGGTCGAGGCCACTGAAGACTGGGCGCCCTGACTTGTAGCCGAAGGAAAGTTGCTTAGTTGTGATCATAGGACAGTAATATTTATGTTAAGTGTATTGCTTAGCTGTCACACTGCAAAGGTAGCAAACTTTTCATAAGGTGTATCACCTATCTGATATTTCTTCTTACTTCCCTCTATACGTATATATACCACGTGCCTCCGAGTGAAGGAGAATCGGGTAGGGGAGCCTGCTGGAATCCTCTTATATAGGGTGGGTTTTTCAACCAGTACTGGTCACTGAGCTGACCAGTACTGGTCGGAGCCCAGACCAGTACTGGTATATATTACGAACCAGTACTGCTCCGATGAGTGACCAGTACTGGTTCGTTTCCTCTCTCTTATCGCTCTCATCTAATTGACTGGTATATAGTCTAATTTGTGGTGCGCTATTTCTCCCGTTGAGGTGCGACTGTTTCAACTGTCTTCCTGTAGTGGACTGATTAAGAGCATAGGGTGCTTCTGATCCCAGTAATAGGTGCGTCGAAGATCTACTTTTTGAGCTGTCTTTTGCTTTCCTTGAACGATTGCATCGTATTTGTTGTAGAATGGTGCTTCTAACAGTCAAGTTGCGTAGCACCATCTTATGGTTGTATATGGCAGGATAACAAGGGATTATGAGTGTTGTTATATACTTAAATATTTTAGGAAGTAAGTATTTGTCTTCTTGCGACTTCCGTAAGAATTTAATTATTACTTTTGCTCGCACTTACAACGGAACATGATTACTGCTCGCGCCTTCGTGCAACAGACTAATCGCTCCTCGGAGCTTTGTGCTGCTCTCAACCTGGATGGTTGGGGGCTTTCCTCCGTTGCTATACCTGATCTACTTCAAGACGGGGCTATTGATACGGCTTATGTATTGATCCCCGTACCGGCTTTCCCTCAATCAGTCGTTTGCTCACTGCTGCCGCTTGTCCCACAAGGTGCTGTGCAGGGGAGCTTCGCAGCCTTTTCTCTCTAATCCCCAGAGAAAGCATAGAGGCTAAGATCACCCTCCGCTTATTTTTTTAGTTTTAAATATGAAGAAAGTACTATCTATCCTCATGATCCTCTTCCTTACGGTCGCTACCGC
>ERZ772766.137-NODE-137-length-42013-cov-15.712713_pt1 | contig 42013 bp, 38 predicted proteins | sample MGYA00511379_ERZ772766 | MGnify/ENA primary metagenome ERZ772766 (study PRJEB29015, sample SAMEA2737895) | human oral metagenome | biome: human oral; feature: human-associated habitat; material: dental | place: China | collected 2116 ... | reverse complement strand
GTGCCCGAACAGTATGATATCGCAAACCTAAAAAATTGTCAAATATTTTCAGTCGGTTTTCATCCATTTTCACCAATACTACTGACATTCATTTTAAGCGCTACATCGGGTATAGATTCTGCTAAATAAGGTTCGATCGTTCTGATTTTTTTATATTTTTGTAGCATTGATTAACGAGATCGTGAGTGGTACCCACAGCTACTTCTTGTTCCTGCCAGAGAGCAATGATGGACTTGAGAATTATTAGTCCGCGTACTGCTTAGACTTTTCAAAAACACAAGTTCTCCCTATCTTAGCTTGATTTATGGATGGCTAACAATCATTTCTAGATCGTGACCTTCTAACTTCCAGCTAGCCACATCGCTCGGTAGGATAAAATGGTCTCCCTTATGAATTGGATAGACTTGACCATCTACTGTTAACTGACCTTGTCCATTTAATACGCTGTTGAGCGTATAGTCAGCTGTTTTAGTGAAATCAGCCTGACCAGTCAGTTCCCACTTGTAGACAGCAAAGAAATCATTGGCAACCAGTAAAGTTGAAGACAGATTATCCACTTGTAATTTGACGGGGCGGCTATTTGCGGGTTCTCCAATATTTAAAACATCAATAGATTTTTCTAAGTGCAATTCACGGAGATTTCCTGCATCATCCTTACGATCAAAGTCGTACACACGGTAAGTTGTGTCACTAGACTGTTGGGTTTCTAAAATCAAGATACCTGAACCAATAGCATGCATGGTTCCACTTGGTACATAGAAGAAGTCACCTGCTTTGACTTTTATCTTCGTCAAGAGCTGATCCCAGTTCTTGGATTCGATTTGTTCGCGAAGTTCTTCTTTACTCTTGGCATTGTGGCCATAGATAATCTCTGCACCTTCGTCTGCAGCAATAATATACCAACATTCAGTTTTTCCTAACTCACCCTCGTGCTTCAAGCCGTATGCATCATCTGGATGGACTTGAACACTAAGCCAGTCATTGGCATCCAAAATCTTGGTTAAGAGAGGAAAGACCGGCTCAGAACGGTCCCCGAAAAGTTCCCTGTGTTCAGCATAAAGAATGTCTAACTTTTGACCAGCAAAACGGCCATTTTTCACAGTGGATACACCATTTGGATGGGCTGAAATCGCCCAGTATTCTCCGACTTTATCACTAGGAATCTTATAGCCAAACTCATCTCTCAGCTTAGTTCCACCCCAAATTTTTTCGTGCATGGCTGATTGTAGAAATAATGGTTCTGACATGTCTTACCCCCAAAATGTACTTTTTCTCTATTATATCAAAAAATGGATAAGCTAAAATAATCTCCCTTCACCTTTCTATATCAAAAATTACAGTAAATTTAGTAATTACTCTTATTTCTAGGACAAATTCAAAAGCACCACAATTGCAGTGCTTTCTTCTTTATTCTTGCTCTTCTTCGACGAACTGACTGTTGTAAAGATCGGCGTAGAAACCTCCCTGCTCCATGAGCTGGTCATGGCTTCCTTGCTCGATAATATTCCCATCACGCATAACTAAGATCAGATCAGCATTGCGGATAGTAGATAGGCGGTGAGCAATGACAAAGGAAGTTCTGCCTTCCATCAGCTTGTCCATCGCTTTTTGAATCAATTCCTCCGTCCGTGTATCGACAGATGAAGTCGCCTCATCTAAGATAAGGAGTGGCGCATCTTTGAGCAGAGCTCTCGCAATAGTCAGGAGCTGCTTTTGACCAACAGAAAGGCTGACTGTGTCATCCAGAACTGTATCATAGCCGTCCGGCAAGGTCATGATAAAGTGGTGGACACCAACCGCTTTTGCAGCTTCAACAACTGCTTGGTCTGTGATATTTTTCTGATTATAGATCAAGTTTTCTTTAATAGTCCCTTCAAAAAGCCAAGTATCTTGTAGAACCATAGAGAAAGCATCGTGAACTTCTGAGCGTTGCATATTCTTGATATCTACACCGTCAATCATGATTTGCTCACGTTCAATATCATAGAACTTCATGAGTAGGTTGACAATTGTTGTCTTACCAGCACCAGTAGGGCCAACAATTGCAATTTTTTGTCCAGCCTTTGCTTCTGCTGAGAAATCGTGAATAATAGTCTTATCAGGATTATAACCAAAGAAGACATCTTTAAACTGGACATGTCCTTTTACACTTGTTAATTGTTGAAGTTTGTGAGAATCATCTTCCATATCTGCTTCTGCTAGAAACTCAAAGACACGTCCCATAGCTGCACTAGCAGATTGGAGTGTTGTGATCCCCTGAGCGATTTGAGAAAGAGGTTGAGAAAAAATTCGTACATAGACCATGAAAGCTACAATCGTTCCCATGCTAATGGAGCCATTAATAGCCATTGTAGCGCCTACAATCACGACCATCACATATCCAAAATTGCCAACAAAGTTCATCAGAGGAAACATAATTCCTGAAATAAATTGGGACTTCCACATACTAGTATACAGATTTTGATTGAGGGCATTGAAGGCCAGGCGCGTCTTTTCTGCACCATTGTAACTAGTGATAACATTGTGCCCGGAGTACATTTCTTCCACATAACCATTAATAGCTGCTAGATTACTTTGCTGCTCTTGGAAATATCTCTGAGATTTCGCCATCAGAACTGCTGAGAAAACAAATCCCAATAAGACCGAACCAATCGTCACAAATGAAAGTACAACATTCGTATAAAACATCATAAAGAGTACAGCAATTAAAAGTAAGACCGAAGAAATCAGAGTACCCAAGCTCTGTGTCAACGATTGTCCAACTGTATCTACATCATTTGTCACACGTGATAGGGTGTCACCTTGAGAATGACTATCAAAGTAACTTAATGGTAGGCGGTTGATTTTCTCTGCAATCGCAGTTCTCAAACGTTTTGAAAAGTGCTGAATCATATCCGAAATAGCATAACCCTGCGCATAATTGATAAGAGAACCTACAACATAAAGGAAAGCTAGGAACAAACCTATATTTGAGATAGCTCCCAAGTCCATCTCGCCTACTAGACCATCTGTAATTAAGTTTGTGATTTCACGCAACTTATAAGGACCAAAGACTGTAATAATACTAGAGATGATCGCACCGGTTACTGCAATGACAAAAGGAAGCTGGAAACCTTTAATATAGGGCTTCATCTGGGTAAATAAAGATGTTTTTTTATTTTCCATTTTCTAGTTCCTCCTTTGATAATTGAGAATAAGCAATTTCTTGGTACACTTCATTCGTAGCCAACAACTCTTTATGGGTACCTTGTCCAACGACTTTACCATTGTCTAGAACTAGGATTTGATCGGCATCCATAATAGTGGAGATTCGTTGGGCGACAATCAGTTTTGTCATATGTTGGGTCTGTTCTGCCAATTCTTTTCGTAAAATACGATCTGTCTTATAGTCCAAAGCAGAGAAGGAATCATCAAATATCAAAATTTCCGGCTTACGGGCCAATGCACGCGCAATAGCCAGACGTTGGCGTTGACCACCAGAATAGTTGGTGCCTCCTTGAGACACTTCAGACTCAAGCCCTGCTTCTTTTTCTTCTACAAATGATTTGGCTTGTGCTAGTCCAAGGGCTTCCCACATTTTCTCTTCATCTAGTGGAGTTTCCATGCTTTCTCCAAAGTCCAAATTTGAAGCAATTGTCCCTGAGAAAAGTACAGCTTTCTGCGGAATATACCCTACCTTATTACGTAGAGCTTTAAGCTCGTAGTCACGGACATCTACACCATCGACTAGAATCCTACCTTCTGTCACATCATAGAAACGAGGTATCAAATTGACAAGGGTTGATTTACCTGAACCAGTAGATCCAATAAAGGCAACTGTTTCACCAGCTTTAGCAGTGAAACTAACATGCTCAATTACTGCTTCAGAATTTTTTGCATAACGGAAAGAAACATCTTCAAAAGTTACTTGTCCTTTACTTTGGCCCTCAGTCTGTGCTTGATCTTTTTCTTTAATACTGCTATCCAGTGCCAACACTTTGTTAATCCGTCCAGCCGAAACAAGGGTACGTGGTAAAACAATAAATAAAGCCCCCATCAGCAAGAAGCCAATTACAACCTGCATACCATAAGACATAAAAACAACCATATCACTGAATAGACCAAGCTTATCAGCAGATGCTGCGCTATGAATCAAATAAGCTCCAATCCAATAAATAGCCAGCGTTAAACCACTTGAAATTCCGCTCATAATCGGATTGAACAAAGACATGAAGCGGTTAACAAAAATATTAAGGCTAGTTACCTCGTCGTTTGCTGCACCAAATTTTGCATCCTGGTAATCTTCTGCATTATAGGCCCGAACAACCCGAATCCCTGTCAAACTCTCACGTGTCACACTATTTAACTTATCAGTCAAGGTTTGTACAATAGATTGCTTTGGAAAAGCCAAAGTCACTAAGACAATCGTCATTAATATAATGGCTGCAACCGCGACTAAAACAGCGATCAACCAAGCATCTGATTTGCCAACAACCTTCGTCATAGCCCAAATCGCCATGATGCTTCCTCGGATAACAACTTGTAATCCCATAGCGATAAACACCTGAATTTGGGTAATATCGTTGGTTGTTCTGGTCAGAAGACTTGGGATAGAGAATTTTTTAATCTCTGAATTAGAATAATCCAAAACACGATTAAAAATATCCTCGCGCAAGCGGGTAGTATAGCTAGAAGCCATCCGAGAGGACACAAAACCAGCTATTACCAAGGAGAATAAGCTGGCAAAGGATAGGCCTAGCATTTTCAAACCTGGCACCCATAGATCTCCTGTCGTTGTCCCCGGTGTCTGTAGTAAGGTTGTAATTTCCGACATATAAGTTGGCACTTCCAACTCTAAATAAACGGTCAGACAGATAAAAACAACTGTCATCAAAATCAGTCCGATTTCTTTTGACGTCAAGCGTTTAAATAATTTAAACATTGGCATCCTCGCTTTCTAATTTCTCAATATTTTGGTGGAATTTCGCCATAACCAGAGTGAAGGTTGCCAATTCTTCTTCTGAAACACCCTGGAGGAGACAGCGATCAATTTCATTAAAAAAATCATGTAACTCTTTTAATTGTTGTTTGGACTGGGCTGTTAAATGAATCATCTTGGCCCTTTTATCTGTCTCGCTTACCTCAAGAAAGATGGATCCATTTTTTTCCATCCGTTTGATTAGATTACTGGCCACCGACTTAGAAATATCTAACTCATGCTCAATATCCCTAATAAAGGTCGAAAGTCCTCTTTTCGCTCGGTGAGATACGATGTGAAGAACTTGACCTTGTGGACCTCCCATAAATTCCATCCCACAAACCTTGGCTCTTTTCTCTATGATCCGTTGAGTCTTTCGGCCAAAGCGTTTGAATTCTAATAAAGGCTTTTCCAATACATGCTCCTTCCCATTTAGTTCTCTTGAGAACAAATAAGTTACCGTGAGAACTATTCTACCACTTCAAAAGCGAAAGTCAAGAAAAAAGTTTCCATGGGAACTATATTTTTAAAAAAAGAAACTGGAAACCAAAGTCCCAGTTCTATCTATTCGAAAAACCTCACCCTTCAGCTATTCTACGCCTCATCAACTCTTCTTTTAATGTTCTAAAAACGTCTATTAAATAGAAAAATGAAGTCCCCTCGTCTCATCTTTACTTTCTTCTTTTCTATGGAAATAGCCACTTAATATGAGGAGCCAATTGGGAAATCTGTTGATGGAGTTCGTTGAAACTAACATCTTTCACATGGTCCAAATTTAAAGAAATGGCACTTGCGTCTTGATCCTTAGGATAAAAATATAGAATTCGAATGTCCAGATCTGCAGACGTCCTATGAGACCGGTAAAGGTCATATTCAATCTTCTCAATCTCCTGCCATAAGAAGAACTTCTCGCTTTTATCTGATAGGCCTCTTAATCTCATTCCCGATTGATCCATCTCTAGAATTGGAGGTCTATGATTGGAAATATAGCCTAAAACAAACATAAAAATAGCAATGATCCCCACTCCCCAATAGACTATATTTAACATTACATCACTTTCTTCAGTAGTCTTACCACTTCTCTCATCCTCTTTGCTGATTGGATTACGATAAATTATTTGATTCGCATTATTCTGACTTTCTGATGCAGGGGTCTGGTTATCTAAAGAGGCAAAAGCCATAGTAAAAAAGATACCCAAGAGCAAGAGAAAGCCTATGAAATAAAAAGTTGAACCATCGCGCTTATATACTTTCATTCTATCCCCCTATATGAGAATCCCTTCCAAATGATCCAGCTCGTGCTGACAGATTTGAGCAGGAAAGTCTTTCAGGGTTATGGTTTGTGGTTGCCAATTTCGATCTAGGTAATCGACAGTAATTTCTTGATAACGGGTTGTAGATCTGCTACCAACAAGAGACAAACAGCCTTCCTCTGTCTGATAAGGACCTGACTTAGCGCGCAAGATTGGGTTAAACATAATGATTGGAACCATCCCATACATGAAAATGATCACGCGCTTCTTAACCCCAATCATATTGGCCGCAAGACCGACACAGTTTTCTTGATTGGCTAGCAGAGTATCCTGTAAATCTTGAGCAAGATAGAGATCGGATTTTACAGCTACTTCTGATTTTTGCTGTAAAAAGAAAATATCTTTTACAATAGCTTGTTGCATGTTACACCTCATATAATAAAGGCCTGATCAAGTCAGACCTTTATTTCTTTATTTTGCATGGCGTTCGCTGATTTCTTTAGCCAGTACAAAGTTACCCAACGTTGCTGAACCATTACCAGCTACAGCTGGTGTCACAATATAATCACGAACATCTGGAACAGGAAGATAGCCATTGAGTAACACTGTGAATTTCTCGCGAACACGGTCCAACATGTGCTGTTGCGCCATTACTCCACCACCAAAGACAATCACGTCTGGGCGGAAAGTTACAGTAGCTTGAATCGCAGCTTGAGCAATGTAGTAAGCTTGAATATCCCAGACAGAGCTGTTAAGCTCGATATTTTCACCACGGATTCCGGTACGAGCTTCCAAGCTTGGACCAGCTGCCAGACCTTCCAAACAGCCATTATGGAAAGGACAGACACCATTAAATTCTTTTTCTACATCCATCGGATGCTTAGCTACATAGTAGTGACCCATTTCTGGGTGACCAGCACCACCGATAAATTCTCCACGCTGAATCGCTCCAGCTCCAATTCCTGTCCCAATTGTATAATAGACCAGGTTTTCAATACGGCCACCAGCGTTGTTGCGAGCTACCACTTCTCCAAAAGCGGAACTATTGACATCAGTAGTAAAGTAAATTGGTACATTAAGAGCACGACGAAGGACACCAACAATATCCACATTCGCCCAATGAGGTTTTGGAGTTGTCGTAATGAAACCGTAAGTTTTTGAATTTTGATCAATATCAATTGGTCCGAAAGAGCCAACAGCTAAACCAGCTAAATTATCAAAACGAGAGAAAAATTCAATCGTTTTATCTAAAGTTTCAATCGGTGTTGTAGTAGGAAACTGTGTTTTTTCAACAATTTCAAACTTCTCATTACCAACCGCACAGACAAACTTAGTCCCGCCAGCTTCCAAACTTCCATATAATTTTGTCATAAAATTCCTCTTCTTTTATGCTATCAGATTTAAGTTAATCAGACTTCCCTGATACTTTTAATCTGATTCGCAAGTTTTTCTTTTTTGCATTCAATTTATTATAGCATATCTCACGGCAACTATTTCACCAAACTAAACTTTTTTCATGCTTTTTTCAAGACATTTAACCAATAGCCTGCTCCTATAAAAATATCCCCCAAGTTTTCTCGGGGGATTTGTCAATTCGCTCCTTGTTTATAAATTATTGGAAGCTGACTGTATTATTTTTTATGATCATTTTAGATTCTGGTGAGATATCTGTTTGTTCTAATGTTATAATCGTTTCACCTTTTTCATCCAATATATGCCAAGCACCATCTTTATGTCCTAGCAAAGCAACACCATTCTCTCCGCTATCTTCATCTTTGTATGTTGTAGAAAATGCCTGATCCACACCCTCTAGTAAGCGCTCCTCTTTCGTACTAAGGGTTACCAAATAGAAAGCTCCTGCTCGGACACCTAGCGCGTACTGATCATCAATCTGAGTGTACTTTTCATAAGCTGATTTGGAAGCTAAGGCGCTACTGAGAGTTTTACTCAATTGTTTCTTCACCTCCTCACTTCTTTCCTCATCCAGAGACTGAATTGTTTTTTGTACGTCTTTAACCTTAGCAACTTCCTGTCTTTTGGCCTCTCTAGCCTGATAAATTAAGAAGGTTCTCACCAAAAATGAAGACCCAAAAACCAAGCCGACAATCAGAGAAATGACATTACCTTTTTTCTTCATCCGATCCCCCATGTATCTAGTAAGTAGTATATAAGAAATATTTCCTTATAACTTATAGCATAACAGAATACTTTTGAAAAGACAATAGGCTGGGACAAAAGTCCTAGCCTCTCAATTGTCTTTGGATTGTCGAGCAAGACGCAGTGGTTGAGTGGGCTCTACTACGCTGATTTCATCAGCTTTTACAGCCCTACTCAACTGTGCGGAGGTGGGACGGCGAAATCGAATTCTAACGAATTACCGATTTCTGTCCCACTATCTATCTTATTCGACGGTTACTGACTTAGCTAAGTTACGTGGCTTATCAACATCCAGACCACGATGCAGGGTTGCATAATAAGCAACGAGCTGGGTTGGAACGACCATAGAAATCGGTGACAGATAAGGATGTACTTGACTGAGTACAATATCATCATTATCTTTGGCTACATTTTCTTCAGCAATGGTCAATACATTGGCACCACGAGCTGCTACTTCTTGAATATTTCCGCGCGTGTGGTTGGCAAGGACAGGATCTGATAAGAGGGCCAGAACTGGTGTTCCTTCTTCAATCAAGGCAATCGTACCATGTTTTAATTCACCAGCTGCAAATCCTTCACACTGAATATAAGAAATTTCTTTAAGCTTGAGGCTGGCTTCCATAGCTACATAGTAATCTTGACCACGACCAATATAGAAGGCATTACGAGTTGTCCCCAAAAGATTGTCAACCTTGCTCTCAATGAGTTCTTTCTCTGAAAGAGTTGATTCGATAGACTGGGCTACCAAGGATAGTTCATGAACCAGGTCAAAGGCCGCAGCTTTTTCAGAAGCATTGGCATCTCCTACTGCTTTGGCTAAGAATGCCAAGGCAGCAATTTGTGCAGTATAGGCCTTGGTAGAAGCAACCGCGATTTCAGGACCTGCATGAAGAAGCATGGTATGGTTGGCTTCACGAGATAAGGTTGATCCTGGCACATTTGTAACTGTTAGGCTTGGAATCCCCATTTCATTGGCCTTAACCAAGACCTGGCGGCTATCAGCTGTTTCGCCTGACTGACTAATAAAGATAAAGAGTGGTTTTTTACTGAGAAGTGGCATACCGTAGCCCCATTCAGATGAAATTCCTAGCTCAACTGGCGTATCTGTTAATTCCTCAAGCATCTTCTTAGAGGCAAATCCAGCATGGTAAGAAGTACCTGCTGCAAGAATGTAAATACGGTCAGCTTCTTGTACAGCCTTGACGATAGCTGGATCTACGACTACTTGGCCGTTTTCATCTGTATAGGCTTGGATGAGTTTGCGCATGACAGTTGGTTGCTCATCGATTTCCTTGAGCATGTAGTAAGGATAGGTTCCTTTACCAATATCAGACAAGTCTAACTCAGCAGTATAACTTTCGCGTTTCTGAAGGTTACCATCATAGTCTTGAACCTCCACACTATCTTTACGAACAATAACCAACTCTTGGTCATGGATTTCCATAAATTGATTGGTTTCTCGAATCATGGCCATGGCATCTGAGCAGACCATATTATAGCCTTCTCCCAGACCGACTAGAAGCGGAGATTTATTTTTTGCAACGTAAATGACCTCGGAATCTTCTGAATCAACCAAGGCAAAGGCGTAAGATCCACGGATAATATGAAGGGCTTTTTTAAAGGCTTCTAGGACTGATAAACCGTCTTCTTCAACAAATTTCCCAATCAAATGCACTGCAATTTCAGTATCTGTCTGACCTTTGAAATGGTGCCCTGAAAGGTATTCTTCTTTGATTTCCAAATAGTTTTCAATAACTCCGTTGTGCACCAAGACAAAACGTCCTGTCTCAGAGCGATGAGGGTGGGCATTGCTCTCGCTTGGTTTCCCATGAGTAGCCCAGCGGGTATGACCAATACCAGTCGAACCTGCTACATCGATTCCAATTTTAGAACGCAGGTCTGCAATACGGCCGACAGATTTGACCAGGCTAGAATTTTTTCCTGTTGTTACAAAAATTCCAGCTGAGTCATAACCACGGTATTCCAATTTTTCCAAACCCTGCATCAAGATATCAGTTGCGTTGCGATTTCCGACAACTCCGACAATTCCACACATACTTACTAATTGAGTGATGTTCTAAGGACATCACTACTCTCCTTTAAAATTGGTATAGTCTGATACATTAGGTATCAAACAAGCAAGAACAGTATATAGTTTTCTTTTTTTCTTGTCAAGCCTTAAAATTGGTATAGCTAAAAAATATAAAATATACTCTCCATCTGAGCCAAACAAAAACCCTGTTACCAAAGGTAACAGGGTTTTCGCTTACTCAAAACCATTGTCTTGACTTAATTCTTTAAACCAATAACCTGATTTCTTAATAATCCGTTCTTGAGTTTCCAAATTTAATTCAATCAAACCATAACGGTTTTTATAGCTATTGAGCCAAGACCAGCAATCGATAAAGGTCCACATGAGATAGCCAGTACAGTTGGCCCCGTCTTGAATGGCACGGTGGAGCTGGCGCAGATGGCCTTTGACAAAGTCAATACGATAATCATCTTGGATAAAGCCATCTTCACGGAATCTTTCTTCACCTTCAACTCCCATTCCATTTTCCGTCAGCATCCATTCGATATTGCCATAATTTTCTTTGATATTTTGGGCGATGTCAAAAATCCCTTGCTCGTATATTTCCCAGCCACGGTGGGGATTGATTTTACGACCAGGCATGACATATGGCTCATAAAAATGCTCTGGCAGGAGTGGACTGTCTGGATGCTTGGCAAAACGCGGTGCCATAACCCGCAAAGGCTGGTAGTAATTGACTCCAAGGAAGTCCACGGTGTGCTCGCGAATGAGTTCCAACTCCTCCGCTGTATAATCTGGCAGCAAATCATGCTCAGACAAAATCTCCACTAACTCATCTGGATAAGTCCCTAAAACAGATGGATCTAAGAAAGATTGGGCTTGGAAGAGGTCCGCAATACGCGCAGCCTTGACATCCGCAGGATGTTGGCTTCGGGGATAAGCCGGCGTCAAGTTTAGGACAATCCCAATCTTGGAATCAGGCAACACCTCATGACAAGCCTTGACTGCAAGACTACTAGCTAGTTGTGTGTGATAAGCAACCTGAACCGCTGCTTTGGCATCCACCTTGTGAGGATAATGGGCATCATAGAAATAGCCAAACTCCACCGGAACGATGGGCTCATTGAAGGTAATCCATTGGTCCACCAAGTCTCCGTAAGTCTCAAAACAGAAGCGAGCATAGTCCTCATAGGCCTTGATGGTTGCCTTATTTTCCCAACCATCACCATCTTCTTGAAGGGCAAAAGGCAGGTCAAAGTGGTAGAGATTGACTAAAAGACGGATTCCCTTAGCCTTAATGGCTTCAAAGACCTGTCTGTAGAAAGCCACTCCTTGAGGATTAACTTCGCCTCGGCCTTGTGGGAAAATCCGTGACCACTGGATAGAAGTTCGGAAGGCTGTATGACCTGTCTCGACTAGAAGATCAATATCTTGCTCCCAATGTTGATAAAAAGTAGATGTTTGTTCTGGACCGATTTCATTGTAGTAGCGATTGGGCTCCACTTTGTACCAGTAATCCCAGAGATTGTCACCCTTGCCGTCACCAGGCACGCGACCTTCAGTTTGCGGACCAGATGTGGAAGAACCCCAAACAAAGTCTTTTGGAAATGTAAGCATATGGTTACCTCGCTTTATAAAGTCATCTTCATTATACTCTTTCTGATGGTATAAAAACAGGACCTATTTATTCCAATTTTTCTGCTTTTTAAAGAGAAAAATTCTAAATAGATCCCTAGTTTTATCTGATTCATTAGTCTACTTGCTGGCGGTAGGCCTTTGGCGACTTGCCACAGAGTTTTCTAAATACTTTGTAAAAATATCCAACATTGCTGTAGCCCACTGCATAACAGACATCTTCAATACTGTCATTGGTTGACAAAAGCAACTGTTGGGCCGCCTTAATCCTCTGCTTATTCAGGAGCTCAGCAAAGGTCGAATTGGTCTCACGCTTAATCAACTGTCCTAAGTAGACAGGATTAATAAAGAGATCTTTACTGATATCCTTTAAAGACAGATCCTTTTGATAATCGCGACCAATGACTTCTAGAACACTGGCAACATTTTCATTCATACGATACTGAGCAAATAGATGAGTTAGCTTTTGCTTGATATAGTCTAGCAGGTCCTCAAAGGACGTCATGCCTTCAATCTCCTTGATAATGCTGGTCATATCATCTGGTTTCAAATGCTCGAACAAATGATAAACATCCATCATAAACTGGATAAAGAGCTGTTTGGTAATCGATATTCTTGGTGTGTGACTCAAAACGACACCTTTTAGCAAGTCTAATTCGTCTAAAATCTGATTGATATTCCCCTGAATAATCACACGATACATGGGTTCATAGTATTGGAAAAGGGGATCTGCCTGTTGCAGACCAACCGTCCCATAAAAAACAACTTTCTCAAGATTGGATTTGAATTGTTGCAAATTTTCTTTGTAAGGAGACACCAGCTCTATCTGGTAGAGGCTCTCTTCTTTCGTACGTGATAGGAAAAGATATAGGTTCTGACCAGATACGGAATACGAAGTAGAAGCGATACCTTGAGGTACTCGGCTAGCTCCTAGCCAAATTGTTCCTTCCTTTTCTAACAGTCTAGTCAAATCTCCCTCTGATAGCCCATCTTGGAAAATTGCTTCCATTTGATAGTGAGAAGATTGGTCAAATTGCTGGGAAAGTTTCTCTAAAATAGCTGCAAGCTCAACCTTATTGACAGGTTTGACCAAATAATCAGCCACCTGCAAATTTAGGGCCTTTTTGACATATTCAAACTCCTGATAGCCTGACAAGATGATAAAGGCGAGTTTAGGTAGGCTTTCTTTCATCTGGGCAATCATTTCTAGACCATTCATACCTGGCATATTGACATCGGTGATGACCAAATCAACAGGATGGTTTTTAACATAGTCTAGCGCTTCTTCAGCATCATTGGCTGTTGCCACAACCTCCATATTCCATTTTTCAAAAGGGATGAGAACTTTCAGCCCCTCAGTAATCATGTATTCATCATCGACTAGTAATACTTTATGCATGGTGTTTTCTTATTCATCCTTGATTTCTATAATATAGCGAACTCCCTTATTTTCTCCCGACTCTACAGCAATGCTATAGCGGTCTCCAAAGAAAAGCAAGAAACGTTCGTGGATATTGATAATCCCAATCGAGGTTCTTTTCTCCTTATTTTCCGAATTTTCCAATTGTCGTTTGGCTAAAATTTGCTGGATTTCTGCAAGCTTGTCAGCCTTTATTCCACAGCCATTGTCTTGAACAATGATTTGAACTGCATCAGATTTTTTCAAGACTTTGACACTGATTACATTGTCCTTTCTGCGATAGTCTACGCCGTGGGCAAAATAGTTCTCCACCAAAGGCTGAATGGTAAACTTAGGAATAATCATTCCTTTAAGTTCCTCAGCAATGGTAAAGCCATAAGCAACCGAGTTTGGATGGCGCACCATACAGAGATAACTATACTTACGACAGAATTCCAATTCGCTTTCCAGGGTCACCTGCGTCTCATCAGAAATATTGTTTCTCAGCAAGCTGCTAAATTCATAAATAATATCCGCAAGTTCTTCTTGGCTCTTCATAACCGCATACATACGGATAAACTCCAGAGTGTTATACATAAAATGCGGATTAATTTGGGCCTGCAAAGCCCGCATATTGGCATCTTTTTGACTCAGCTGTAGCTGGTAGATGTCATGAATATTGCGGTCAAGATTATCCAACATGGTGTTGGTATTATCAGCAATTAAGAGCAATTCCTGCTCCTTGGTTGCAGTCTCAATCCGTAAGTGACTGTCTCCCTGTCCTATTGCTTGGATCGTATCCACCAAATCAATAACTTGGCGCTGATAGTTACGGAATACTCGTTGCAAAATCAGATAAAGACTACCTGTTAGAATTGCACTAATAGCCACTATAGCAATGGCATTTACTAAACTTCTCTCTAAAACATAATGTTCTGGGACAGCCACTTGAACACCATAGCCATGAGGTGTCTCCTTGACCAGCCAATTCTTACTTTTTCCTTCCCCAAAAGTCAGCAAATTTTTTTGAAAGGGTGAGGTAATTTTAACCAGTACAGGGGTTGTATTTCGAATATTGTCAATCGTTTGTTCAAAAACTTGAGAATCAATCGTTAGATAAACGACCCCGATATGGTTGCTGGTGACACTGTCATAAATAGGAATGGGAAAAGCATTCTTAGCGGGCTTATATTTACTAGCTTCAACTTGCATTCCTCCTTGTTTTTGACGAGTTGAAACAAAGACTGTCTTATAATCCTGCAATGCAATATCAAAACCTGCCACAAAATCATTCTGCAGATAAATATCGGCAATATTCTCGTGTAGCGAAACTTCAACAATCCCAAGAAGGCCATTATTTAAACGCCAATAAATGTATTCAGAGGGCGACATGGTGAAATAATTATAGACACCTTCTAACTTGGCCTGGTTACCTACAAGGTTTTTAGTGATTTGAACACCACGCTGATAGTAGGATTCAACTTCGTCAACAAGTCTTGTTGAAATACGCTGAGAAGTTTCTGTTACTTCTTGAACCTTGGACTGCCAGCTGGCATAAGAGATTAACAAAGCTACAAAGCCAACAATGACAAACATGGTCATTGCATAGACTCTTAGCAAGGAATTTAGCCAAAATTTTTTCATGGTTTGTCCACTAATCTAGAAGCAATCAACTGATAGACTGGTTCTAATAAATCACTGATAAAGAAATGCCAAGCGCCCAGAAAGACAAAGAAAACCAAGGCAGGCATGTAATAAAAGATTGCCATAATCATGGCCGTTCCAAATGCAATCTTAAACATTGCTCCAATATTCAAAAACATGCCAATAAAGGAAAGCTTCATTGAATTAACATAAGACAACTCGAAATAGACTTGCAATTTCAAATAAACCGCGTAAGCTAATGGCAACAGAAGAGCTAAAAGCAGGTTTAAAATACTGATAATCACCGTTAAAATAGACTGAGGAAGCTGGACAAGAAGATAGAGGCCATACAAGAAAATTGCCTCAATTGAAAGTAGGGTATAAAAAACCTGGTTAGAACGAAGAAAGTTCTCTTTAAATAAAGACCAAGCTTCTTGCCACTTATAAGCTTTATAATCATATCGGTATTGAGCAAAAAGGGTCATTAAAACCGTGCTAGCAGGTGCTAGGCCAAACAAGACACCACCACAGAGAGTCAGGACTAAAAAAATCCCTGATGCCAGCATAGCCATATAAATTTTTTGAAAAATAAATTCAATAAATTTTCCCATATCCTACCTCTTCTATTTCATCTTCAATCTAAAAATCATATAAACAAATTATATCATATTTTAGTTCCTTGCTCTTTTCAAAATTGAACAATCAAACAAGAAAAAACAAGGAGGTCGGGATCTACGTCCCAACCTCAATGTTTACCTTGGCTTATTTTTTAGCAGCCAAAAATTCATCGTATTGTTTTTGCATTTCTTTCAGTACTCTGTCGTAAGCACCTTCAGATTTAAGTTTTTCCATCAATTCTGGAATAGCTTTTTCTGGGTCTACTGTACCAGTGTTAATAGCTGTATCAAATTGTTGCATTGTGTTTGTAACAGCTGTGATATCAGATTTAACTGGTTCTGTGTTGAAGATAAATCCAAGAGCTGGTGATTCTTTTGCTTCAGCCAATTCTTTCTTAGAATCTTCGATTTGTTGGTCAGTTACATTTTCGTTGATGTAAAGGATCCAGTTGTTACCAGTGTTCCATCCAGACATGTGAGTGTTTCCGTTATAGCCATCCAAGACTTTTACACGGTTTTCTGAACCTTTAACTTTTTCCCAGTTTTCTCCCTCTGGTCCATAAACAAGTCCATTAAGAAGTTCTGGGTTAGTGTTCAATTCGTTCAACACTTGCATTGCTTTTTCTTTGTTCTTAGAGTTGTTTGAGATGACAAAGTTAGCAACTTGAGTTGTTTGGTTTTTCTTGATGAATTTAGTAATTGGTTTGATTTCGATCTTACGGTTTGCTACACGTGAAAGCAAGCTGTTACCATAGTCAGCAGGACCTACTGTTTCTTCACGAACAAGCCATGTATCGCTGTTGTGTTCGTAAGTGGTATCACTTGTTGCTACGTCTTTAGGAATGTATCCAGCATTGTAGAATTTGTGAAGAGTCTTCAAGTGTTCTACGAAGCGAGGAACTTCATAACGGTTGACGATCTTAGTAGTATCGCCTTCCATGTCGATAACAAATGGAAGACCGTTTGCTACTGGGTAGTCAAAGTTTTCTGATGGAATGAAGTTTTTACCAATTGCAAATGGTACAACGTTTGGATCTTTTTCTTTGATTGCTTTCAAAACAGGTTCGAGTGTTTCATATGAATTCACGTTTGAAATGTCAATTCCATATTTTTCCAAAAGAGGACCGTTGAAGGCAAAGTTTTGTGATGATGCAACGTTAGCCGCTACTGGAACAGCATAGATCTTACCATTTACAGTGTTACCTTTGATGTAAGCAGGGTCGAGAGCTTTGTAAAGTTCTTTCCCTTCTTTCTTATAAAGGTCTGTCAAGTCAGCATATGCACCTTTTTGAGCAGTTACAACATAGTTATCAGCAAAAGCGATATCATAGTTTTCACCAGATGAAGTAATTACAGACATTTTCTTGCTGTAGTCACCCCAACCAAGGTATTGCATTTCTAATTTAGCATTAACTTTCTTTTCCAAAATCTTGTTAGCATTTTCCAACAATTTGTCCAAGTTGTCTGGTTTATCACCGATTTGGTACATCTTAATGGTTGTTGGACCATTTTCTGAACTAGAAGATTTACTGCTACCGCAGGCAGCCAAAGCTGTAATCAAGAGAGCGCTAGCTGAGAAGAGTGCGACTTTTTGCCACTTTTTCATAAGAAAAACTCCTTTATTTTTATTTTTTGATAAACAATTTAATGAACTGATAAGCTCAGTTACGAAGCTGACTTCAAGGAAGTCCAAACTTGACAGGCAAGTTTAGGATTTTTATTCCTTGACCCCACCAATCGTTAAACCTTTTACGAAATAACGTTGGAAGAATGGGTAGAGCATTGCAATTGGCAAGGTTGCCACAACCACCATGGCCATACGACCAGTTTCTTTAGGCAGACCACTAGCCGCCCCAACAACTTGTGATGACAGACCTGCTGATTTTGCGATATAGTCCATATTTGATTGGATTTGCATCAGCAAGTATTGCAAAGGATAGAAATCTGGATTTTTGATATAAAGCAAGGCATTGAACCAGTCGTTCCAATAAGCTAGAGCTGTGAAGAGACTGATCGTGGCAATACCTGGTAGAGCAAGTGGTAAACAAATTTGGAAGAAAATCCGTGTTTCACTTGCACCATCAATCTTAGCTGATTCAAGAATTGCTTCTGGGATCGTCCGTTTAAAGAAGGTCCGCATCAAGATGATGTTAAATGGAGAGAGCAACATTGGTATAATCAAGGCTGCAATGGTATCTCCGATTCGCAGCAACTGAGTTACCACGATGTAACCTGGAATCATACCTGCATTAAAGAGCATGGTAATCAAAGCAAATACGGTGAAGAAGCGTTTGTATTTAAATGTTCTTCTAGAAATTGCGTAGGCATATGTCGTTGTCATGAAGACATTGACGCTGGTGCCGACAGCTGTCACAAACAGAGTGATAAAAAGGGAGTTTAAAATTTTGTCCTTAAATTGTACTAGGAAAAGATAACCGTCAAAGCCAAATTTAGATGGCCAGAAGCTGAAACCATTTGTCGCTATCACAGACTCATTTGTAATAGAGATCATAATAACGAAGATAAATGGTAAGATACAAGATAGGGCAATAATCCCGATTAAAATACTGAAAAATAAGTTAGCTGGCTTACTGAAGGCATGGATACCAACGTTATCGATTTTTTCTTTTTTGATTTTTTCCGATTTTTTCATTGGTTCCTCCTTTCTAGAATAGCGCAGAATCTTTATCTATGCGACGAACAATCAAGTTAGATACTAAAACGAGTATTAAACCGACAACGGATTGGTACAATCCTGCGGCTGCGGCCATTGTGATGTCCCCAGTTCCTGAAAGTCCGTTGTAGACATATACGTCCAAAACGTTGGTAACGCTATAGAGAGATCCTCCTCCTCCGTTACGGGTCACTGTATAGAAGAGACCGAAATCCGCGCGGAAGATATTTCCGACTGCCAGAATAGTCAAGACCGTAATCAGAGGTGTTAGCTGAGGCAAGGTAATGTTGCGAATGCGTTGCCACTTAGTCGCACCATCCACTGTTGCTGCTTCATAGTAGGTCGGGTCAATCCCCATAATGGTTGCATAGTAGATAACACTACTATATCCAAGCCCCTTCCAAATACCCAAGAAGAGCAAAAGAGCCGGCCAAATTCCCAAAGTTGTATAGAAGTTAATGGCTTCTTTTCCAAAACCTTGAAGCAAGTGATTAATCAGCCCTTTATCAATGTTTAAGAAAGCATCTACAAAGTAACTGATAATAACCCAAGACAAGAAATAAGGGAAGAGCATCGAAGTTTGGTACACTTTCACTAACTTCTTAGATCGCATTTCACTAAAGATAATCGCAATCGCCACTGCAGCAATCAAACCTAGAATGATAAATCCAAAGTTGTAGAGCAGGGTATTACGGGTGATGATAAATGCGTCCCTCGAGCTAAATAGGAATTTGAAGTTATCCCATCCCACCCATTTACTATTTAAGATACTAGCAATGAAACCATCGGGGTGAATGTGGAAATCCTGAAAGGCAACTACGTTTCCGAAAACCGGAATGTAGAAGAATAAAATCAACCAAATAACTCCTGGCAGAACCATGAGCAAGAAAACGAAATTTTCTTTTAATGTTTTTATCAACTTATTCATGCAAATCTCCCTTTCTATTTAGTTGATACCGTTTTCACATTTCTATTATATGCTTTTTTAAAAATAATTTTAAACTCCAAATTATAGAAAAAACTATACAAATTATTTATCCAATTGATAGATAAAAATGAGATGAAAAAGCCGACCCCCAAAAGGTCGGCTTTTTGCTAAGTCGTATAAATTGTTGAAGCCGTTGCAATCAAATGCCATTGGTTGGCAGTTGTCGCTGTCAAATCTTGGTCCTTATAGAAATCATTAAAAGGCAAGATTTCTTGTTCTAATTCTTCAACCTTCTCGATTTGACCGCAAGCATATTGCTGCAGGCGTTCTTGTGCTCGTTTGATTCGCTTGAGTAAACCTCCAAAGCGGATGTCAATTGTGTCCAAACCAAAAATCTTGTTTTCTTGCCGCCATTGACGACTGAATTGCTCTGAAAAGTCTTCAACCATTTGGTAAAGCTGAGGCAAATCTTTTTCGGCCAAGTCTGCCAAACCTTCCTTATCCCCTTCACGATAGGCTTTCTGGATGCCAGATGTTACGAAAATCTTCAAGGCTAAGAGTGCATTTAACTGGGCCTGGGTCTCAAAAAGATAGGCATAATCGCCCGCTCTTTGGCTGACTTCTTCTAACTGTTGAGCAGATGCTTCAAAATGTTGTTTGTCTTCCTCTGGTCGAATATGGCGTTCAAGCAAAGGACAGAGGATGTCTTGATAAAGGACATAGCGATTTGGATTGATACCACTAAGATTTTCTGGTAAACCTGGCAAAAGATTGGCCAAGTCTACCTTCATGAAATCATCAAAGTCAAGCCCTGTACTCACTAAAAAGTGTTCTGAAACTTTCTTCAAGTCATTTCGATAAGCTAGTTCCGCCCAAATCTGCAGAGCAGGTAGGACTGAGAATTGAGAAGTCTCTCCACCATTATCTCCCCAGCCTGTCACAATCACTTCTTTGACTTGATTTTTCCGGCAAGCCTTATTGGCTTCAATAGCTACTAAGCGACTAAAATGATTATGCGGCGTAAAGCCAATCCACTTCCAAGCTCCACCAGCAAAGGCAATGTCTTGGCTGATTTTTTGATGATTTTGGAAGTTACGATTGTATTTTTCCTCGCTATCCTGATAATAATCCCAATAAACCAAGGTCACACGCTCTTTAAGGCGATCTAGATAAACTCGGGTTTCTTCTGGAATTTCCACATCACGGTCATACTGACCATCTGCAGACATGAGTTTGAAGAACATATCGCTCCACATCTGACAGTGGAAGCCATACTTGTCTGCAATATCCAAGACTCGCTCAAGGTGTTGGCACATAAGAAGACTGCGGTTTTGGAAACCATGCTTGATCAAGTAGCGTCCAAGACCAACCAAGTGGGCTTCGTCCATGCCGATATTAATCTTGCGTGTACGCAAATGCGCCATGGTCTGGAACATGCCCTCAATTAGATCATAAACTTTTTCTTCACCAATCAGCAGGATATCCTCAACATCTCGAAGTTCCTGTACTTCCTTGACACTCCATTTGACAAAAGCAGATAGGTGGGCCAAGGTTTGAATACAAGGAACAAAGGTCATATCAAAATCCGCTGCATAGTCCTCAATCTCTTGCAATTCTGCAACTGTGTAGCGTCCTCTGAAATAGCCAAAATAAGGCTGATTTTCTATCTCGTAGGTGTCTTCCATATAGAGCTCAAAGGTAGAATACCCCATCAAAGCCAAGACCTCAATCATCTTCTTAGCTGCGTTTAGGTTTAAGACGGCATTGCGGGAACAGTCAGCCATATAAGCCAAATCTTCATAGGCTGCCTCTTCCTCAATCTGTACCTCATCTTGACCTGATCTAAGAGCAGCAGATAAAAGCGCCAAAGCTCTATACAGCTGATGAGATTGCTTATAACTGACTTGATAACGCCCCTGACGTCCTTCAGCCTTGATCGATGTAGCTGAATCAGTGACAAGACTGACTTCAATCTCCCCCAAGTTCAAATACTTTTCTAAACGGGAAAGAGCTTTTTCTTGTTTACTAGATAATCCTAAGAATGTGGCCATTGGCCTTCCTCCTGTAACCAGTTTACTAAAGCACCATAAAGATTAGCCTCCCCCTTGTAGGTACATGCTAAAATTTCTGGTGCCACCGAATACTCTTCATAACGTTCAACATAATAAGCAATCGCTGAGCGGACACCTTGAATAAAATCAGGATTTTGGCTGATAGAGCCACCCAGACTTATCACATCCGGATCAAATAGATACTGAATATTGAGCAACCCCTTGGCAAGGTTTTGGTTCATCTGCTCAATTGCAGCTTGACAAATTTCATCTCCTGCAGCTGCAGCTTCATAGATCTTCTTACCATTCCAGTCTTGCGAGCTGGTTCTAGCTTGAACAGAGCGAACAAGACTACCTGTCGAAGCAAGAAGTGACCAATTCCCTAGTGTCTCAGCTGGTTCAGACAAGAGCATATAACCAAATTCTCCACCCAGATGGTGTTTGCCACGGTGCAATCTGCCATTGAGAATCATGGCGCCACCAATACCAGTACCAACGACCACACAGGCTGCATTTTCTAGCTCAGGGTGAGCCAAAAGCTCGCTTAAACCAACACAGTTGGCATCATTTTCTAAATGAATCGGTAAACCGTAAGAAGCTAGCTTATCATACCATGAGAAGCCATGAATATAAGGAACTGCACTAATACCACCAATGATTCCTGTTTCTCGATCAACTGCCCCAGGTACACTCATAGCAATGCCTTGGTAAGCTCGCTTAGAAAGACAAGAATCCAACCAAGCCAGCAAGTCACCTAGATTGTCAGGCGTTGCAAGCTCTTGCTTTTCTAGTATTTCCCCTTCTTTAGACATAGCCGCAAACTTGATACCTGTTCCGCCTATATCGACTGTTGCAATGACCATGTTTTTCTCCTTTACTTATTTTATTAATTCTAAGGCTGGGGTAAGACACCCCAGTCTCAGTTTAATCTTATTTCAATAGTTCTGTACGAATTTCCTGAGGTCCTAAAACTCCTGACTTTTCAGGCACTACTTCTTCTAAAAGGTTAACTAGCGTTTGGGAATCAGTCGTCACTTCCTTTTCTTCTTGGGTCATGTTGTAGTAACGAAGGATGATTCCTGACTCGTTTTCGGTCACTTTCAAAGCTGTTGGACAGATTTCAGGCATGTTGAGAGCTGGGTGATCCAGGGCTTGTCCAGTTGCTACAACACTTCCTTCTTGTTTGGAAATTTGTAGAGCTGTAAACGGCGTTTGGAAGGCTTTCGCCCGACGATAAGCACTAAAGCGCTCTTGTGGCTGGTGGCATTCCACAGTGTACTCGACTTGGAAGTCGCGCAGACATTGGGCTTCTGGTGTCGGGAAGTAGCCCCAGTCGCCCAGTTCACCTGTTGCCCGTAGAATGGTAACAGCAATCGTATCATCACCTAAAATCTCGTATTCATTTAGACCTTTATTAGCTACTGTGACAGCTTTTTGGTCATCATGGAGGCTAACGAAGGCTTGTTGGTGCTGTGGATTTTCTGGATTTTCCCATGAAGCAGCTGGTTGGTTGTTGCGGCGAACCACTTCGTAAATGCTGTCTGAATCGTTGGTTTTACTGCTGTTGTGAGTTCTGAAAAGAACACGGATGCGGTGATCCTTAGCAGTATTTGAAAAGCGAGTCTTAAAGCGCAGTTGCGGACTGTCCGCAAAGACCGTCAACTCAGTCATCAAGATCATGGTTGTCACTTCTGACGAACGACCTGCTGAGCGAGTCATAAATTCTACGATGCCTTTTTGCTCCTGCTCAAGCACATCATCAGCGCTTACTGGCAAGGTCAATTCATGTCTCAATTCCACCTTAGCGTAGCGAGCATTATTTTCCAGCACCTTAACGCCAGCAAGTTTTGCATAGATCGGTTCTGTATTTTTTGGCTGGAAGTAGATATATTCATTTCCAATATCGCCCCGATCTTCAAAACGGAGGAAGTCTTCATAGGCTTCATGAGTTGACTTATCGTAAACGGTCAAGTCTTCATCAAAGCTAACAGTCACAAACGGAGTGTCAATCACGCCATTGCGGTAGAGGCCTTCATGTTCTTCTTTTGCTCCAGGAAACAATTGGAAGGTTTTCCAAGATAGAGGTGCTAGATGAATTGGTAAAGTCACGCGCAACTGACGAGCAATATAAGCCTGACGGAAACGATCTTTCGGAAGGTCATATTGGAAATGAGCTCCCAAATCTTCGATTTTGGCTTCGACAGAGCGACCATCCAAATCTTTAACAATCAAGTCTGGAATTGTCAGCTCCGCCATCCTCCGGTAAGCTTCAGTCGGATGCGCTTCTTTGAAATCACAAGTCGCAAATGTCACGTCTACAGAAACAGTGTCGACCTTATCATGGAGTCCCGTATTGACAACAGTGAAGAGCAGGTCACTCTCTGCTTGACGGCTATCTAATTTTTGTTTCCATTCTTCCAGCAGGTTGCCTTTGACAAATTCTCCCACTTGATTAACTTTGGCAAAGCGGATCTCCATTTCACGGTGAACTTCGTCTACACTACAGCCACAGATGCTGTCGTGCGGAGCATTTTGCAAAAGGGTTTTCCAAGCATACGTCAGTTGGTCTTTGTGATTGTGACCACCTGTAATAACAGTTAGTGGCTCAACCACCTGCTCTAGCAAGTTGCTGTTTTCTTGGAAAGCTTGTTTTAGATAGATACGGGCTGAGGAAGTATTAGCCAGAGTGTACCAGCCGTCAGTTTCTTGACTGGTCAATTCGCCTTGAACTGTAGACAATTCTTCAGGAAGAGCTGCCTCCACAGCCTGCATATAGTCATCAAAAGAACTATGTACAAAGTTGATATCTGGATAAAGCTCATTGGCTACTCGAATGGCTTGGCTGAGATTGCGCTGAACTGGCTGGTGGTCACAGCCGTTCATCATCAACCATTGGTTTGTAGAGGCGTAGCTCTTCACATCTGCTAATTTTTGCTCCCAAAAAATCTTAGCTTCTTTTGGATCTGCTGGAATTTCATTTCCATTGCTATACCAGTTGGCAAAAAGGATACCTAAAACCTTACTGCCATCGGCACCTTGCCAGTACATTTCAGAGTACTGAGAAGTGAATTGCTCATCCTCTAAGACTTGGTTGTCAAATCCGATTGGCTTCACTCCTCGACCGAAAGCAGCTACTTGAATACCAGATTGCTGCAAAAGCTGAGGCGCTTGCCCCATATTCCCAAAAGTATCTGGGAAATAACCAATCTGAGTAGACTTGCCCCACTTCTTGCACTCCTGCTGACCAATCAAGGTATTGCGGACATTTGCTTCGCTGGAAATCAGATAATCATCCTGTAAGATATAGAAAGGTCCGATTTTCAGTTTGCCTTCGTCAATGTAGTGCTGTAGCTTGTCTCGATTTTCAGGGCGGATTTCCAAATAATCATCCAGGACAATGGTTTGCCCATCTAGGTGGAAACTCTTGAAATCTGGATCATTTTCAAAAAGATCAAAAAGGTTATCAAAAAGCTCTACCAGCTGCATCCGATGGGATTCAAAAGGGAGATACCATTCTCGATCCCAGTGGCTGTGAGAAATAATATGTACGGTAATATTTTCCATTTTATACCTCTATTTTTAAAATTTTATACGTCAATTCTTAAATCGTAATAGTCTAATACTAATTCGCAGAACATCATATTTGCCCAGCTGAACCATTCACGAGAATACTTTGTCGGATCGTCCACATGGAAGCTCTCATGCATGACACCTGTCCCTTCGTCACAATCTACCAAGAGGTCTAAGATCTGGTGTTTTTCTTCCTTATCGTGCGTGGTCAAACCTTGAATTGCCAAGGCAATCGGCCAAATATAACGATAAAAGGTGTGTGAACTTCCTATTCCTGCAGCTCGCTCTCCTTCATAGTAGTAAGGATTTTCAGGGCTAAGAATGGTGCGACGTGTATTTTGGTAGACTTCGTCATCTATCGAGCAAAAGCCTAAATAAGGCGCTGCCAAAAGACTCGGTACATTTGGATCATCCATAATGCTGGCATTCCCCAAACCATCTACTTCAAAAGCGTAAATCTTCTCACCTTTGGCATTTTTGGTATAGGCGTAATTCTCAATTCCTTCTTTGATTTCTCTTTGCAAACGCTGTGCATGCGGAATAATCTCCTCAGCGCCATCCAGATTCAATTTTTCAAAGATTTCTGCCACATAACCTAAGACAACTGTTGCAAACATATTCGAAGGCACTAAATAGCTGTAAATACAAGCGTCATCACTTGGACGAAAGGCTGACCAAGTCATCCCTGTCACTGCAAAGTCAGGCCCTTGCCCATTATTAACTAGTGTGTCTTCCTTACGGTCCGTATCACGAACAAAACGATAAGAAGAGCGCCGGTGATCTTGTTCTACCGTCCAAACCCGAAGAATTTCTCTGACACCAGCCACAAAAGTAGCATCGAGATGGCTCGTCTCGCCTGTCTCTTTCCACAAGAGGTAGGCTAGTTGCAGAGGATAGCAGAGGGAATCCACTTCATACTTGCGCTCCCAAATCCAACCAGACAAGTCTGTATGGTCTGTCTCATGATGTCCCTTCCAGTTATCCGCGATATTAAATGCATTAGCATAGGGATCTTTTAAAATCAGTGTCATCTGACGTTTGACCAGACCAGCAATCGTTTTACGAGTTTTCGGATCTTCCTTAGCAACAAAGAGATAGGGCTTGAGCTGAGCTGTCGAATCCCTTAGCCACATAGCTGGAATATCTCCCGTCAAAACAAAGGTTGAGCCATCTTCTAATATTTCTACTGTATTATCCAAAGTATCTGTATAGCAACGCTCAAAAACGGATACCCAAGCTGGATGTTCGTGGGCTAACTGGGCAACCGACTCCAGCCATTTCCCAACGATCTCTTTTGAATAAACCATTATTCTCTCCTTTTTCATAGTCCTTTACATCCTCTAGTATAGGCCAAACCGTTTTTAAAATATATACACAAACTAAAGGCCTTTCGATATTATATTTTTGCCTTATTCATAGGATCGTTTTTCATGATATAATCTAGAAAAATAGGCTTCGTTGCAAGGAGATTTTATATGAAACCAATACTAGAAACAATTGATACCCGTTATGGAACGGACAATTCTCATAGCATTTCACATGGCAATACCTTGCCCTATACAGGGGCACCATTTGGTATGAACTATTTCGTACCTCAAAGTAGCCATACAGACGGATCTTGGTTTTTTAATCCAGACTCACCTATTTTCCAAGGCATCCGTCTGACCCACCAACCCAGCCCTTGGATTGGTGACTACTCGTGGCTTCTCATTACTCCTGTCTCAGAAAAGATACTGCATTCAGATATTTACCACCGCCAGTCTTCTTATCGACCAGACGAGAGTATCTTCCAACCTCATTATCTAAAAATCAACTCCAACCGCTACCAGATCAGCACTGAGCTGACTCCTAGTCGCTACGGAGCTCGTTTCCGACTGACCAACCAGAGAGAGCAACCTATCAGTCTCATCCTCCATAGTGAAGCAAATACGACTTTTCGGCAAGTAGATGCCAACACTCTCTTAGGTAGCCTCAAGGAAGAAACCAAGTCAGCCAAGCAGTCCTTAGTCATGCATGTCTGCCTGCGCTTTGATCAGCCTATCAAAAAACAGAGTTTCTTAGACCAAGACCTTGTCCTAGATTTCGAGCAAGGCCAACTGCAATTTTCCTTAGCCACATCTTTTATATCAGAAGAACAAGCCCTGATCAATCTACCCCAGTCTTCCTTTGACGAACTCAAAGAAGAAACCAAACAAGACTGGGAAGCCTTTCTCCATCGTTTTGATATTGTGGACCAAGGCAAGGTAGACCGGCGGATGTTTGACCAGGCTCTCTACCGGCTCTTTCTCTTTCCTCAAACCTTTTATGAGCTTGATGCAGAAGGTCAAGAAATCCATTGGGATCTTACCCACCAGACTGTTCAGCCAGGGAAATTCTTTACCAATATCGGTTTTTGGGATGGATTTCGAACTAGCTTTCCTCTATTAGCCCTTATGGCGCCAGATACCTATCATGACTTTCTAGAAGGCTTTCTGAATTTCTACAAAGAAACAGGATTTTTACCCAAGTGGCTTGCTCCTGACGAACGGGGCATGATGCCAGGTACCTTGATAGATGGTGTCATTGCAGATGCTACTGCTAAAAATCTCATACCTGACTTAGAAAAAGATCTTTTCCAAGCCATGTTAGAGACAGCAGAAAAGGAAGACTCTTCTAAACGATACGGCAGGCAAGGAGCTTCGGACTATCAAACCCTAGGCTATCTGCCTTCTGACCACCATGAAAGTGTCAGCCATACCCTAGACTATAGCTATAGTGATTTTTGTATTGCTAGCCTTGCCAATAAACTCCAACAAGAACAAGTTGCTCAACAATACTCTCAGCAGTCTCTTAATTACCAGCATCTATTCGATCCAGAAACGGGCTATATGAGAGCCAAAGACCGAAACGGACAATTCCGGCCAGACTTTTCTCCATACACTTGGGGTCGAGATTATGCAGAATGCTCAGCTATTCAAAATACATTCAGTGTCTTCCATGACATTGAAGGCTTGAAAGAACTAATGGGAGGACAAACAGCTTTCACTGACTATCTAACCAAACTCTGTCAAGACCAGCCTTTTTTTGATGTGACTGGCTATGGCTATGAAATCCACGAAATGAGTGAAATGGCGACAGCACATTTTGGTCAACTAGCCATTTCAAATCAGCCTAGCTTTCACATCCCCTATCTCTTCCGCTACAGTGATAAACCGGAGTATACGAGTCTACTTATTAAAAGCCTGAGAGAGCAAGGTTTTCGACCTGGCTGGCAAGCTTTTCCTGGTGACGAAGACAATGGCAGCCTCTCTGCTTGGTACATCTGGAGCGCCATCGGGCTCTATCCAACCTGTCCTGGAAAACCCTTTTACGACCTAGGTATTCCCCTCTTCAACCATCTACGCCTGTATCTGCCACAAAGTCAAACATGGCTAGACATTTATGCTCGTGACAACAATCCTCACTTCCAGTTTGTGACTAAGACCAAGTTAGATGGGCAGGCATTGCAACAAATTTCCCATGAAGAACTGCTAGTCGCTAAGCGCCTAGACTTCCATTTGTCTTGGCTACCAAATGCTTCTAAAGAATAATATACAAAAAACGCCGAACAAAAGTTCCGCGTTTTTATTCTGAGCTTGGCTTGACCACGATTTTGACCCGATTTTGCCGACCGTCCTCTCGGTTAGCACAAAGATAAAAATCTAAGTCTTGCTGACCTGTAAAAGCTAAAGTCGATAGCTTGATTTCTTTCGTCTGCTCTCCAGAGTCAAATGTAATTTCCCAAACCTGATCTAGATAAGCCGTCCCATGCGTCCCAGTACCGGGCTCTGTGACTATCTGAATTTTCTCTCTATCCTCCACTTTGTCCAAACGTCTGAGGCTGATGGAAAGGTTTTGCCCACCGACAAGAGGAGAGCTTATTTTTGAAAATTCTAAACCAGCAACCGTATTTTTCTTTTCCAGCACAGCCGGTGTCTTATAGACTGCAAGCTTGTTTAAGAGAGGAAGAGCTTGAAAATCTGTCAAGATCAACCTTAAATAGCGAGCCTCAACCATTTGTCCTAAGAGTAGTCGTTTGTAACCAATGGTCTGACCATGAGCAAAGTCCATCCAGCCATTCTCTTGCTTCACTTCTAAGGTAAAGCCTGCGATCCGTTGACCTTTGGCAATGGGCTCTCGAATTTCAACGAGATTAAAGCTACGAGTCTGGCCCAAGTCAATTTCTAAGACATAGGCTGACTCGTCTGAAGCTGGCGCCCAGAAAGTATCTTCCCGTCCATCCGTCAAATGACTAGATGGAAAGCCTTCTTTTTCATTACTACAGCTCACCTTGGCCTGGTAGGCTAGATTATCCGTATATAAATCTGAAATGACCTGGTAAAATTCCTGCAAGCGCTGGACATCTTCTTCAGCTAATAGCCCTTCCTTAGTTGGCGGGACGTTGAGTAAGAGAGGGGTCCCTCTTCCAACGGAATCCATATAGATATCCAGCAAATCAGCCAGAGATTTTGGTTGCTGACTAGCATGATAAAACCAGCCCGAGCGCAAGGAGACATCAGCTTCTCCTAAGGAATACTGTGTCCCTTGCGGATCCCCATGACAGAGATAGGCCGATGGAGTATTCTCACTTAATCTTTCAGGTCGAATTTTCTGCCACAAGGGATCTCCCGCCCGACCTCTTTCATTTCCTATCCATCGCAGTTCAGTCGCTTCTGTCGAAAAGATCAGAGCGTCTTTTTGGTAATGACGAATGGTCTCAAACCAAGATCCAAAATCATAGGTAAGCTTTTGTGCACCCTCACCGCGTGCCCCATCCATCCAGATTTCTACAAATTTCCCTTTATTGCCATAAAGAGGATTACTCAGAATTTCTTCCAGTTGCTTCTGATAATATTCATTATAGGCTTTTTGAGTCTCAATATGATAGAGCGGACTGTGAGCATCCCAAGGAGACAAGTAAAGACCTAAATCCATATCATACATACTAGCTGAGCGAGAAATTTCTGCTAAGAGATCACCCTGCCCATCTCTCCAGGGACTAGCTGCCACCGTGTAGTCTGTATAGCGACTCGGATAAAGGACAAAACCATCATGGTGCTTGACCACAACAACTACTCTTTTAAATCCAGTCTCTTTCAAAATCCTAATCCACTGATCCGTATCCAGTTTCGTCGGATTAAAAAGACGAGGATCTTCCTGACCATTTCCCCATTCCTGCTCATAAAAAGTATTGATACCAAAATGGATAAAAGCCGCCAATTCATCTTGATGATAAGCCAGCTGGGCTGCTGAAGGTAAGGGAGCAAAGTCCGCAATTTCGTCCATTTTTTTCATAAATATATCTATCCGCCTCATTCTTTTCTAGTAAAGCTCTTTGCTAGCACCACTATAACAAAAAAAGAAGGTGCTAACAACACCTTCCAGATAACTTCCTAAAAAGTCACTCTTTCTTCTATAATTTGTTGAAAAGGGAACCCCCTTTTATTTTTTCTCTCAGATTAAATCGCAAAAATCTGTCCGACCAGATAAGTGACCGCCATGGTTAGAAGACCGATCACGAGGTTTCGAAGCATAGCATTTTTGATCGGTGCTTTGCCTAGCTTAGCACTGGTATAACCCGTTCCCAAAAGCGCCAAAGCCACAATCAGAACCGTTGCCCAGATACGGACGCTGGCAGGAAGCAGGATAATGGTAATCATAGGAAAAAGCGCACCAACCGCAAAAGCTAAAAAGCTGGAGATGGCCGCATGCCAAGGATTAGTGAACTCCTCGATCTCAATGCCATACTTTTCCTCTACCAAGGCCTCCAGTGGATCTTGAAGAAAAGCCCGGTTGGTCATAAGCTGGGCAGATGTTTCACACTCACCATTTTGGACATAGGCAGCATAAAGGGACTGCCTTGCAATATCTGGATTCTTCTCTAAAAGCTCCCGTTCTCTGGCAACAGCAGCCTCCTCCGTATCCTTTTGAGTAGAAACAGACACATACTCTCCGCCTGCCATAGAAAAGGCACCTGCAAAGACAGCTGCCAAACCAGACAGAAAGATAATCCAAACATTGTCCGTCGCACTGGCCACCCCGATTACTACTCCTGCGATGGAAATAATACCATCATTTGCTCCTAAAACCCCAGCTCGCAAGATATTCAGCCGACCACTAAAGTTCTTATCAATTTTATGCTCTTCCATCTATATTATTCTCCCTTGTTTTTATTTATAATCATTATAAATAAACCCGTAAACTAATACAAGGAAAAATAGGAAAATGAGAAAAGTCCGACGATTTAAGAGAAACAAGGTACCTGATTTCTACCACCTAATACCTGTCAAGTTCTATTTTTGGGGAGTCCTTCTGAATCTTTTCACAATGCTCCTATATCGTCTTTCCTGTCCACTTTTTAAATTATTGTGAAAAAGCTAAAAACCCATCTAGTTCCAGATGGGATTTTCTTTATCTATTAATTTCCAAATACCTTGAAGCGATTTTCTGTTTGGATTTCCTTATCAGCAGCTGGTGCCTTGATTTCTCCAAATGGTGCTTGAGCACGGAGTTTCCAGTTTGCTGGGATATCATATTTTTCAGCCAATTGTGCATCTACTAAGGGGTTATAGTGTTGCACGTTTAGACCAATATTTTGCTCAGCTAGAGCCAACCATGTCGCATAAAGGGCAATTCCGTGGCCTTGCTCTGACCAAATTGGGAAATTTTCAGCGTAAAGCGGGAATTGCTCTTGAAGACCTTTGACAACGTCTTGATCTTCATAGAAAAGAATGGTTCCTTTTGCTTGAGCAAAACCTGCCAAACGTTCCTTTGTTCCTTCAAAAGCTTCAGCTGGAGTCACTTTTTCAAGTTCTGAGTAGGCAATCTCATTCCAGAAAGCATCTGACTCTTCATCCAACAGAATCACAACACGTGATGTTTGTGAGTTGAAAGCTGTTGGTGTTTGGAGAATTGCTCCTTGGATAGTATCAATCAATTCTTGGTTTGTAAGTTCTACATCTTTGCCCAAAGCATAGATGGAGCGACGTTTTGCTTGTAAATCTGAGAAGTTTGTCATTATTTTTTCCTCTTTCTGTTTAAAAAGTTGTTTGAATCCGTTAAAGATATTCATAGCATTCTTTCTTTGTTGTAATATTATTTGTTACAATATCTATTATACAGTTTTTCGAAACATTGTCAATAACTAGTGATAATTTTTTTGATATTTTTTGTTTTCCTAAATCTACCCACGCCAAAAGACTTTCTTTATCTGCAAATCTCACTCAGAAAATAGCAACAAGCTTACAATCTTGCTTTATTGTTTTCACAGGGATAATAACACTAGATAGAACTTCTTTTCGCAGGTAAGCTCAACTTTTATTGGCACATACATTCATTTTCAGGAGGAACAGACAGAAAAATTCAACAGCTATTTAAGAATGACTCTAACAAAAAGTCTAGTAGACAACATTTCTACTAGACTTTTTTCTAATCTATTACAATCATAGCCTTAATGGTCTTGCGTTCATCCATGTCTTTATAGGCTTGATCAATATCTTCAAGTTTATAACTGGAAGTGAAGACACGTCCTGGATTGATATCGCCATCAAGGACAGCCTTGAGCAAGATTTGCTTGTCATAAGTCGTGACGGAGGCTGCTCCACCTGCCACTGTAATGTTTTGGGCAAAGGTTGATCCAAGAGCACGGTTGTTATAGTGAGGAACTCCAACAAAGCCCATCCTACCACCATTGTGAAGGACTCCCAGCGCCTGGTCAACTGCTGCTTCTGTCCCGACGCATTCTAGAGCTACATCTGCACCTCCTCCTAGAATATCACGCACCTTGGCAATTCCTTCTTCGCCACGTTCTGCAACAACAGCTGTCACCCCTGACTCCAAGGCCATTTTCTGTCGATCTTGGTGACGGCTCATGAGGACTATTTGAGAAGCCCCACGCATTTTAGCTGCAATCACGGCACATTGTCCAACCGCTCCATCACCGATGACAACTACCTTATCACCAGGCTTGACGTCAGCAACACGCGCCGCATGATATCCTGTTGGCATGACATCCGCCAGTGTCAAGAGAGACTTGAGCATGCCTTCTGTGTAATCAGAAGGTTGACCTGGAATTTTTATAAGGGACCAGTTAGCAAATTCGAAGCGCATATATTCTGCTTGCACGCCATCTGACCAGTTATTACCAACATGACAATCACAAGTGCCGTCATATCCTGCCCTACAGGCATCACATTCCCCACATCCATGAGTAAAGGGAGCAATAACAAAATCACCAGGCTTAACCGTCGTGATCCCTTCACCGATTTCTTCGACAATTCCAATAGCTTCGTGACCACTATTTTGATGGCCCTTTTCGATGTCTGGATTGCGGTAGCTCCATAAGTCAGAACCACAGACACAGGTCCGAACGATACGAATGATAACATCATCTGGCGCCTCTATTTGCGGACGCTCCACTTCAACAAGACCAACCTGACCAGCTTTTGTATAGACAGTTTTCTTCATAGAACAATCCTGCTTTCTATTCTTACTTGCTTTTAGTATACACCTTTATCCCCTATTTTGTAAGTAGAATATGGCTTGAAGTTTCTAATGAGAATTTCCTCTTTTGCGCCCATTTGCTTGCTCTTAATTAAGTAATCAATTTGATTGGCTTAATTAATGTTTTAAAAATCTAGCAAAAGACCTTGAGAAAAGATTCTCAAGGTCTTGTTCATAATATGTAGTTTAAATACAGGACATGATGGGCTTCTATGTTAATCAGACTCTCGTATCGTAGGTTCCTTTTAAAAACTATCTTCCTCGTCATCATAAACTGGCTCGCCATGGATGGCAGTGTACTCCTCGCTTCTGCGGTCGTCTTCTTCCCAAACCGGGTCTCTTACATCGTCCATAAATGGAATTTCTTCAAGACTCATCTCATTAGCCTGTTCATAACTCATCGAAAGGATATCTTCATGCCTTTTTTTAAATTCCTCCACACTTAACCAGCTCTCTTTATCATCTTCGCTAATCTGACCATCAATAGCAGTCGCAATTTCAATGGCCATAATATACATAGCTCGTTTATCGACAGTGAGAAGCTCAAGGTGGGTAGAAGCTAAACGGAGACAGTATCCTTTTTCTCGATAGTCTGTTGCTGGATTGTCTTCAAAATCTAATTCAAGATTTTCATATACATGACTCCTAAATTTATTGATAATCCCTTCTTTTAACTGAACATTATTCCATCTTTTATCATGCATCCACTTATTCAATTTCAAGTGAATAGTTGGGTCTGTTTTAAATGGGCGAGTATTTCCAAAATAAGAAAAATCTACTGTCTTCCCATCTTTAGTATCAAACCACATTCTCTTCGCTAGTTCTAAATAATCAAACGGAATCTCTTTAGTATAATCGCCTTTAACGTAAATTCTCACTCGTCTTCCTCATCGTCATAAACACGTTCGCCGTGGATTTGGATGTACTCCTCACGCTTCTTATCCAATTCTTCCCAGATGGGATCGTCAATAGCGTCAATCGTTTGAATTTCTTCCAAACTCATCTCATTTGCTTCATCAAAGGTTAGAGATAAGATATCTTGGTGCTTTTCCTTGAATTCCTCGACTGTTAGCCATGTTTTCTTATCATCTTCACTGATTTGTCCATCAATAGCAATCGCAATTTCAAGCGCCATAATATACATAGCACGTTTATCAACTGTTAAAACATCCAAATAATTAGAAGCGATTCTTAGATATTTGCCCTTTTCTCTACCGTCGCTTTCATAACTTCCCTCATAATCCAAATCAATATTTTCATATTTTTGGGAATTTATTGCACTGCCACCTTTAACCTTGGCATCTTTCCAACGAGAGCCACTTGCTCCCCACTTATCTAACCGCAAAGATAAATAGAAGTCATTTTGCAACATCTCATCATCCCCGACATTTGAGAAACTTATTTTTTGACCATTTCTTTCTTTAAACCACATTTTCCATGCAAGTTCTCTGTAGCCAAATGACACTTTTCTAGTATAATCACCTTTTATATAAATTCTCACTCGTCTTCCTCATCGTCATAAACACGTTCGCCATGGATTTTGATATATTCTTCACGAAGGCGTTCTTCCTCTTCCCATAGAGGATCTCTTACTGGTACCATTGTCTTTAATTCTTCCAAACTAAGCTCAACCGCCTCATCATAAGTCAGTGAAAGAACATCCTTGTGCAACTCCTTAAAAGTCTCTACATCTATCCAAGTCTGTTTGCCGTACTCACTAATTTTCCCATCAATTGCACCAGCAACCTCGACAGCCATGACATACATCGCACGCTTGTCAATCGTTAAAATGTCCGTATGAGTGGTCGCAATCCTAAGGTTTTCTCCACGTCCTCTCCCATCAGTAATAAAATCATTTTCAAATTCCAATTGAATATTTTCATCAGAAAACGAATTCCAAGGATCGCTCTTGTTGTATGGTATATGATTCCATCGTTTATCATTAAATCGCCATTTATCAAATTGAACTCCAAAAAAGAAATCATCTTATAGCATCTCATCATCACCTACATTAGAAGTAGTAATCAAATGGCCGTTCCATTCCTTAAACCACATTTTCCAAACAAGCTCTCTAGTAGTAAATGTTATTTTTTGCTTAAAATCACTTTTGATATATAGTCTCATAAATCTGACATAACTCCTTTATATACAAGTACATATTCTTTCCTTTACACAATTTTTTCAGCTATTATACCACATCCAAGGTGAAAGAAGAAGCGTGGACAGGGGTTTCTGATACCGGTTCTATAAACTTCCACAGCTGTTATCCTTAATAAAAGTGAACGATAAAAAATAACCTCAGAAACAAAATTGAACTACCCCCCAAAGTTAGACAGCAAAATCTAACTTTGGGGGGTAGTTCAATATAAGCTTTAGGCTTTCCTTTATAATTTCGAGTATCATAGAAATTGTTATCGTTTCGAGTTACAAAATCTGGAGCAGTTTTTTCAGTAAAAGCTCTAGTATTCATTTCAGCATCCAGCACCACCGGCTGACTCCCCACACTTGGAATTTTCCCTTTGATCCAATCTTTTCCTTTGCCGATGCTTCGGGGATTGTTGTATACGGTTTATTGTAATATTGGTGCTACCTCACATAAGCTGAATACAAGGCAGTTCCCCAACTAAGTGTTTCAGTGATAGGATGGATGCGATTATACCATTCAGCTGTTTGGACTCCTTCTGCTGTCGCAGGCTCAAGTGTAATCGGATTGATCCCTTCTTCAAGGATGTAATGATTAAACTTCGCCGTGTAATTAGGATCACGCCAACTAAGTAATTTCTGACTGTGCATCAGGAAGTAATGGTCAATTGCATAGCTGCGATTAGCCCTCTCAGTTTCTGACATGAATAGACCGCTATATGGATCATCAAATTTGTTACCTTAAGGCAACTCCATAAAAATTTTTCCCATTTTTGAATTTTCCACTATGTATACTTGAAAACTCTTGACCTTACCGCCAACAACATGTTTTTCAACATCACTTTCCCACCATGGAAGAACATCTTCTTCCAAAATTTCTAAAAATAAGTCTTTAGAAGATAAGTCATCTTTTAAGAAATCATCATAATTTTCAAAAATAAAAGTGTATTCTTCAGCTTTTAACCATGATAAGTCTGTCAGCCAATCCGTAATAGATGACCAATTATTCGCATCAGGAAGGCCGACAGTTTTTTCAAGAAAACGGAATAACTCTTCTTTGTTTTGGATCTGCTTCCCATCAAAAATTGCTACAAAGCCGCTGAAAGGTAACAGGTCTTGCAATTTAAACTTTGTAATGTAATGAATTTTGTTTTTCACGATTTCAAACCTCTATTCTATTTTTTTAAATGTTTTATAATGGTCTATTCTTTTCTTGAAAGCAGGATCAACCTTAGCTAGTTTTTGAGGTAGAGGTCTATTTTGAAGAATTACACGACCTGAGTAATCCCAAGCCGTGTAATAGTTTTATGAATCGATATTGGATTCTTCATAAAATATTTAATTCTAATCAGTCATGACATTTCATAAACTCTTTATTTCAAGTTCAACTTGTTCATCTATAGCGTCCAACAAAGCTCTTTTTATCACAGAAATTAGATTCTTTCCACTGCTTGTCACAAAATAATCTGATAGCGCTTTGATATCTGGACTGATATTGTCACCCCAAGGAGGCATTTTACTTCTATCTTCCTTATCCCAAACAACTTGATCAGGATTAATTCTTTCTAATTCCTTTTGGATGGTTTCCAATTCACGTAAAGCCTCCTCCAACTGTTGTGGATCTAGCCTTCCACTATATAACTCATTCATCAAAACAGGAAATCTGCTTCCCCAAACATTATTTTCTAAACGAACACAAATTGTTGAAAAAAACGAGTGGAGAAAATCTCCTGTTCCAATAGAATACCAATATAAATCTACTTTTAAACCGACTGTCATAAGTTCCTCACTCTCTCTTGAATAGAATTTCAGCATTATAGCCTGATTTTTCTATAATTTTATTTTTAATATCTCGGAGTATTTCTAAATTATACTCTTGACCTCTTACATCAATAACAACTGTTTGTTCGGTACCTTCTGGTAAATTTGTGAGTCTTTTTTTAATCTGACTACTCACGTTATTTATTATGGTTTAAAACTATCTTTTAAATCTGCGTATATCGGTCAATTATTGATAACAAATTATTAATGCTTTTAAAACTGTTTCTAACATACTAATAATTTCCTGTCCTAGAGGTATATTCAAAATGCTTTTGCTCAAAGTTAGGATCGTGTTTACTTAACAAATCTACGAGACTAAAAGGGCAAGGAAACCATCCTGCCCTAAATTCTTTATACTAGTTCAATCTTCTAAGATTACGGGAAAAATATCTTCCCCTCTATGCATTTTATCTTTCATTTCTTTCCACTCTAAAACCAGTTTATAAAGCTCATTTGTAGGAATAAAGCATGGACCACCTAATATTTCTTCCTCAAATTGGAAGTATACTTCCGTTATTTCTTTGCCAATTTCAATCCCTAAGAGATTACCATCAAAAGCATATTCTTCCATACTCCCAGAAATTACACTCTCCAAAGCTTCTCGAACATCCAGATAAAAATCCGTGACTTCTGTAATCATAAAGGTTGTTATAATTTCATAATCTTCTCTATTATACAATACCGTAAGTGCATTTCCATTCTCAACACTTTTAAATAATTTATATTCTCTTCTTAACATCTATAAACCTTTCTACTCTGAAACAGTTGGATAAGCTGTAATAATTTTTCCATCATCAGTAAGAACCATTCTAATTTTAATTCCTTCCTTACTACTGCCGACATAAACACCTCTTGAACCTTCTTGATAAATCTTATTACTATATGCCTCATTAATGGCATCCACAACCTCCTGCGGGCTCATATGGTCAGGGAAGAAGGTTGATTTCCCTCCATTAGCTTTCTTAAGAGTTCCATTTACTTCAACTTTTGCCTCATAAATCCCAGCATCATTTAAGGCTGGCCCTTTCGTACCCTCGATAATATTTCCAGAAGTCCCCTCTACCATATCATAGTGATAACCTCCTGCTCGACCTTTTTTATTTATATCACCTTCAAAGATGTGAATCTTAGACTTCTCTGTAAAGTTCTCTGTGTGCTTAAGATTCGCTAAGTCATCCATACTGTAGGTTTTTATCTCAACCACTGGCCGACTCCCCACACTTGGAATTTTCCCTTTGATCCAATCTTTTCCTTTGCCGATGGCTTCGGGGATTGTTGTATATGGTTTATTGTAATACTGGTTATACCCCACATAAGCAGAATACAAGGCAGTTCCCCAGCTAAGTGTTTCAGTGATTGGATGGATGTGATTATACCATTCAGCTGTTTGGATTTCTTCGGCTGTTGCTGGCTCAAGTGTAATTGGATTGATCCCTTCTTCAAGGATGTAATGATTAAACTTCTCCATATAATTAGGGTCGCGCCAACTAAGTAATTTCTGACTGTCCATTAAAAAATAACGGTCTGTCACATAGCGATGATTGGCCCATTCAGTCTCTGACATGCCGAAACTTCCAAATGGTTTCACATGAGCTTGGGAAATGGCATTTTTAAGCTCAGGAAATTCTTTTTCTATCTCCTCTTGGCTCATACCATCTATTTTTTTCTTAAAAGCTGGGTCAACCTTAGCTAATTCTGTGGGACTCAAGCCCAGATGATCACTTTTTACTTGGTCATATCTCGTCATAATCAATTTAAGAGCATCCTGACTCATAGTTGCAATAGATACATCAGTATATCCCGTGTTTAAAAAATGTTCATAGGCCTGAATCTTGTCACCATACTTTTCCTCAAGCTCAGCTCGGGACATATCGAACACATCCAGTAGATTCTCACCTTTATCTGTCTTAAGATCTTTATTAAAGTTTGAAATTATTTTCTTCCATTCCGAACGCGGCTTCCCCTGCAGCTTCTCTGCGAGCTTGCCTCGATAATAGATTTCAGCAGCACCAGATAGTTTCATATCTTTGACAGCCTTATCTATAACCTGTTCTTGTGGAGTTCGATAATCACTCTTTGAAACAGTCTGAATCTTTGCCTTTTTGATTTCTTCTACCCAACTCATATTCAAGCCTTCAGTTGAATAATTACCATCGCTATCCAGCAATATCTGGCTGAGCTGACTTGCCCCCTGAATAGCTAAGCCCAAGACCTGCAGGCTATCCGAGAAATACTGAGACACCTGAGCCACAAACCATTCTAGTTTATCTATTTTTTCTTGAATTTCTCGAATACCGATATTTAGTTGAGTTTCAACTTCCATTAAAGCAGATGTCTGAGATAAAAGGTCTCCCAGCTTACCTGTCAGCAGAGCTCCTGCATTACGAAAAAAATCTTGATTATCTGCAATCTGCTTTTCTACCTTTTCTAGCTGCTCATTTTTTATTTTCAGCTGTTCCTTCAGTAGATCCAAGTCCAATTCACCATATCCAGCCACCTCGGAATCAGCACTTTTATAGGAAGCAAGCTCTCCCTGAATATCATCAATAGCCTCTTGTAGCTTCTTGATAGCCGGGATGATAATTTCAGTAAATAGGCCTTTACCAGCTGTATAAGCTGCACCTTGAAGTTCGCCTGATTCTAAAGAAGCAACCAAGTGATCACAACCACTTGACAGCCGATCTGTGACTTGATTAGCGATTTGCAAATTATTGCCCATTGCTTGGATCAGCTGGGCAGAATCCGTTGCACTATATTTTACTCCCACGGCAGACTATTCCTTTCTTTAATCAGTTTTTCTCGCTCTTCTTCCATAGCATTTCTTGTTTGATGACTGAGTTTTCCCAGTTCATCCATCTGAACGTCCACATAATTCTTGACCTGTTGGTTAAGAGACTGAGTATCCGCTAAATCCCGACTGAGAGCAGTAGCATTTTGCGGGTGTTCATAAAGAAGATTTTCCATTTGAGTTGTTAAATACTGAAAATCTGTTGCAAAATTCCCCAGAGAATTCTCATATTGACGTTTGAGAAGCATAAATTCATCTTCTTTTTGCTCTACTTGTAAAATTTTCTCATGGAGTTCCTGACGTTCTTTTTCACTTTTATCAGTTTTCATCTTAACTCTCCCAGCGCTTGGCTTCTTCTATGTCGCGTTTTTCTATTTTAGCAGCAATCTCTGGAATTTTATTGGCCTGGATTAGAACAGCTGAGCTGAAATCACTGACAGCCTGCAACATTTGATTGCATGCCTGACGGCCAGCTTCCATTCCAGCAATTCCAGTCGTATAGGAAAATTCAACTTGTTGATTTTGCGCATTACTTGTATCAAGATCAACTAACTCACTGATTGCATCTGCTGCCGAAATTGTACTTGACTGTATTTTTCCCATTAGCTTCTTTCCTTTACACAATTTTTTCAGCTATTATACCACATCCAAGGCGAAAGAAGAAGCGTGGACAGGGGTTTCTGATACCGGTTCTATAAACTTCCCCAGCTGTTATCCTTAATAAAAGTGAACGATAAAAAAATAACCTCAGAAACGACATTCTGAGGTTAAGAAGTTTATTTCACAACGATATTAACAAGTTTATTCGGCACGCTAATCACTTTCACGACTTCTTTATCGGCGATTTCAGATTTGATTTTCTCATCTGCTAAGGCGATTCCCTGCAGTTCCTCACGGCTTAGATCTTTAGCTACAACGAGCTTAGCACGAACTTTGCCCTTGATTTGAACTACGATTTCAACCTCTGCCTCGACCAGCTTGCTTTCGTCATAAGTTGGCCAAGCTACATAGGAAATGCTCTCGTCTGTTTGAGCTAGTGACTGCCAGAGTTCTTCAGCCAAGTGCGGAGCAAATGGCGCCAGCAATTGAATGAAACCTTTGGCATATTCGACATAAAGCTTTTCTTCCTTGTTGGCTGCATTGACAAAGATCATGAGCTGGGCAATGGCTGTGTTAAACTTGAGCTCCTCAAGTTGCTCTGTGACAGACTTGACTGTTTCATGGTAGACCTTGTCGAGAGCTCCGCTATTTTCAGGGACCAGCTCCTTAGAGTTAAGAAGTCGATAGACCCGATCCAGGAACTTACGGCTGCCTTCAAGACCTTCTTCTGACCAAGCGATAGACGCATCAAGTGGCCCCATGAACATTTCATAGACACGCAGTGTATCGGCACCATATTGCTCCACTACATCGTCTGGGTTGACTACATTCTTCAGAGACTTAGACATTTTAGCAGGCGCTTGCTCTAGTTCTTCTCCCGTTTCGATGTTGAAGAAAGAACCATCGCGTTTTTCAACCTTGTCAGTCGCCACAAGTGCTCCACGGTGATCACGGTAGCTAGTCCCCAGAATCATCCCTTGGTTAAAGAGTTTTTGGAAAGGCTCTTTGGTCGGTACCACTCCGATATCATAGAGGAACTTGTGCCAGAAACGAGCGTAGAGAAGGTGAAGTACAGCGTGCTCTGCACCACCGATGTAAATATCAACTGGCAGCCAAGCCTTGAGCAGCTCTTCGTCTGCTAATTCCTCATTGTTGTGGGGATCAATGTATCGCAGGTAATACCAGCTAGAACCAGCCCATTGAGGCATGGTATTGGTTTCGCGGC
>ERZ772766.136-NODE-136-length-42074-cov-28.410838_pt1 | contig 42074 bp, 29 predicted proteins | sample MGYA00511379_ERZ772766 | MGnify/ENA primary metagenome ERZ772766 (study PRJEB29015, sample SAMEA2737895) | human oral metagenome | biome: human oral; feature: human-associated habitat; material: dental | place: China | collected 2116 ... | reverse complement strand
CTCAGCGCTCAGGGCATTCGCGACACGGGAGTCCTGCGGGGTTGTACTGGTCATCAGGACCACCTCCTGCCCCAAGGGAAGGCCTTGTCACGGTGTCAAGGTCAAGTCGTCCCGGCGGTCGACGCGCATCTGGACGGAGACCAAGTCTCCGGCCGTAGCCGGTCAGTACTGACCTCGATCATTCACAGGGCCTGCCGTCTGAAGCCGGGGTCGGGGTTGACGAGCAGATGGATGGCGAGCCCGTCCACCAGCCCGTGCAGCGCCGTCGTCTCCGCCTCGACATCGAGGTCCGGCCACGACCTCCTGACCGATTTCGCCTGGCACAGCGGGCTATTCGCCGCAGCGGCAGCCACCACGTGGGTGGCGCGCAGTGGACTGCTACCGGATGGTGCGGACGTGTTCCTCAATCACGACGCCGGACTCGAAGCTTCGACAACTCGCCAGATCAAAGTTCTGCGCGACGGTCCCAGCGGCACTACCTCAATCTCAATCAGCGAACCGTTGGTGGTTGAGGGTGCTAACGCCACCGGTGAACCGCAAGCCGGACACCGTAGATAGAACCGTCAACAAAGCTCATTGCAAGACTACTCCTTACTCATATCAACCGATTCCTCGCTCGCGGTTTCCTGGATCGCTAGCGCGCAGCACCCACTGGGCCAATGGCAGCGCGGCGAGTGGTAGGAGGACGAGTCCGGGCAAGAACGTCACCAGGAATGGTTGAGCCGACAGTTGGGTGTCAATGTTGAACCAGGCATCCGAGATGCGCTCGTTGAGTAGCCGTGAAACCAGCCAGGCGACGGGGAAGGCGATCACGATGCCAGCTAGCCCGAGCAGTGACGCCTCCATGACCACAGTGCAGCGAATTGCTCCGTTGCGGAAACCGAGCAAACTGAGCAGTGAGTACTCGCGTCTCCGTTCCAGGATCGTATAGCCAAGACACGCTCCCACGAACAACAGCGCCACCGCGATGCTTGTTAGGGCACCGAGCCACAGCAGGGCTGTGATCTGGGAGGACGACGCGACAATCAACTTGACTATCTCGTCCTTGCTCAAAGCCTGCTGCACCCCCGATTCGGAGTTCAGTGCATCGGCGGTCGATGCAATCGCGCCGGGTGAGGCCTTGACCAGCACGCCCGAGAACAGGTCGCTTCCAGTGAGTGAGCTCGCGAAGTCCAACGTCGAGCGAACCTCACCGGGCAACGCAGACGACATGATCCCCACTACTCGGGCCTCGTGCTTGGTCCCGGCTGCATTCACCGTGAGGACATCGCCCGGCTCAAGTGCCAACCGGTGAGCGAGTCCGGCCTCCATGACCACGCCATCCGGATCGGAGTCGGAGATGTCAGAGCCTTCGACAAGAGTGACCTTGTGCCAAGTATTCTGCGGGTCGAAGCCGCCGACCATAAGATTTTCGATGACTGAACCTTTGGCCGCTTGGGCCACCGTCTTGATGACCGGTGTCCACTCGCTCACGCCGGCCTCCCCCATGAGGGCTGCCGCCTGAGCCTTTGCCTGTGGTTGGACGAAGTCGACGGTCAGGTCCCACTCGTTGCCGTCAACGGCTGACCGAGAAGTGGCGATCACCGAGGAATACGACAGGGAATAGGCCGCCGTCAGGCCAAAGCCGATCGCGATGGCCAACACGGTCAGGGCAGACACCCATGGGTTGCGCTGAACGTTTCTGACTGAAAGTCGGGTTGTGGTGCTCGATACCAGAGCCCCCAGCCAGGCCCCTCTGATGCGGCCGCCGTGACCGGTGTCGACGGTGCGGGTCATCGCATCGCGCGGCGACATCCGGAAGATCCCTGCAAAGGCGAGCGCTGCGCCGAGCCCGTAAACGACGAGGGTGCCAACACAACCGATGGCGATCACCACGGGATCGAGGACAAATGGCACACTCGGCAACCCGACCGAGGATGCGAAGTTCTCCAGGAACGCACGCCCTACGAGCACCGATCCCAACAGACCCACGAGGATGGTCCAGACGACCAGCCACATGTAGGGCAGGACATAGGCGCGGGCCACAGCGATGGGTCGATGACCCTGCACTAGCAGCACTGCGATGCTCTTGCGTTCCCGTGCGATCCACTGCGCCGACAGAAACATCGACACGAAGGCAGCCGACAACGCTCCCACCAGCACCATCAAAGGAATGACGACGCCGAATACGTCAAGGTTCTTCTCGACATACTGGTAGGCGAACTGCTCTTCCCGCTCCAAGGCGTAGGCCCCGGACAGGTGCTGTGCGGCGGCTGCATCGAGAACAGACTGCCGAGCGGCGTCGAGATCCTGTCCCGGCTCGAAGTTGAAGACCACGCTATTCACGGTCTGCGATGACGGGGGCAGGTAGACCACGCCCATGGAGTCCTTGGCCGAGATGAACAGACTCGGGTTGAGCGGGGCGATGAGGAACTCGGGGTCTCGAACGATCCCGCGCACGGTCACGGTTCGCGTAGTGCCACCGACCTCAATGTCCAGTGAGTCACCGACACCGACCGAGTGGTAGTTCGCCATGCCCTGGTCGATCAACGCACCTGACTCGTCGTCCCGCGTCAGAAGGGTCCCCTCAAGGGGCGTCAAAATGTTCAACCGGGACCCTGTCCATACCGAATCGGAAGAGATTACGGTCAGCGCCAGGTCGTCGGCCCCGGTCAGCTTTGTGCGCCCGGGCAGGACCTGGCGGGACATACTATCGGTCAGCCCGGGCAGCTCATCGAAGCGCGGCGCCGACTGGTTCGGTGCGGGGGTGAATCTCAGTTCCAAGTCTGCGAGTTGACCCGCAGAGTACCAACTATCACGCGCCTTTGTGATGCTCGACAGGGCCGAGTACTCACCAACCAGCATCGAGAAGGCCATGGAGGCTACCGCAATCAACAGCATCAGCCGACCGACCATCGACCAGGCCGAGCCGAGGGCGAACTTCTGCAGCGAGGTGAGCGGAAGGACACGGGCCGGATTGTGAATCTGGATCATGAGCAACCAACCTCGATAGCACCATCGCACATTTCCCAGGTCTCGGTGGCATAGTTGATTACGATTGGATCGTGGGTGGCGACGATGACCGTGGTGCCGATCTGCTGCTGCAACCGGGTCAGGCACTCAAGTACCTGCGTCGCATTCTTGTGGTCAAGCGCACCAGTTGGCTCATCGGCCAGGATCACCGGAGGCTGCTTGACCATCGCCCGGGCGATCGAGACACGCTGCTGCTCGCCACCGGACATCTGGGCGGGGAAGTTGCCGGCAAGGTGTGCGATCCCGACTGCGTCCAACATGTCCATCGCCTGCTCGCGCCGCTCAACAGCCGCTTTATCCAGCGGTTCGAGCGCCGCAGACACATTCTCCAAGGCGGTGAGGGTGGGCAGTAAGTTGAAGAACTGGAAGATGAAACCAATGGTGCTGGCCCGGAAGGCAGTGCGTTGTCCTCGCGACAAGATGCCCAGGTCCGCCCCGCTCACCTCGACCTTTCCTGAGTCAAACACCTCGATGCCACCCAGGATGTTGAGCAGGGTCGATTTGCCGCTACCCGAGACACCCCGCAGAGCAATGTAGCTGCCCCGCTCGACAGCGAGCGAAACGTCGTCGAGCACCTTCAGGCCATGGGTAGGCCCCGGGTACGTCTTAGTCAACGAACTGACGCGGATGGTCCCGCGATCGGTTTCAACGGACGTGGTCATGGGGATGCTTCCTTCCATCGATCGCGGTTCGAAAAATATGGTATAAAACTGCACCACAACTCGCTATCACCGCTGTGGAGGAAGTCCATGTTGGAGATGATGCGCAGGCAGGCATCCAGGTGCTGACCTGCGATGGCCCGCGCCTCGATGAGCGCCCCACGCTCCCGCATGATGCCGACCGCGTTTCGTAGCTCGCGCTGGTCGGTCGTGCTAGCCCGCGGGATGCAGACCAGTTCCGCCGCCCGGTTGCGGTCGGCCCGCTACAGGATGAGCAACACCTGCAGCGTCACCTTGCCTGCTGCGATATCCTCGGCAGTAGTTTTACTCCACTCTTCGGTCACTGGAGCTACGTTGAGCTGGTCATCGATCACGTGAAATGCCAGCCCGATTTCCTCACCGAGTCTCGAATATGCCGCGAACGCCCGCTCGTCGGCATTGGCTATACTCGCGTCGATCTTGAACGACATCCGATAGGTATAGGAAGTCGAGCGGTGCAACACCGACTGCAGGTATTCGAGGGGATCGTGGGCCATGGACTCCTCGGACAGCCAGATCGTATTGATGGCGGTGCCAAAGTCTCATCGAGATGGAGCGGATTGTCCGCATCACGCTCCAGTCTCACCGAACACAGCCGGTAGACGTCCTCACCATTGAAGTGTCATGAGTAGAGAGACCTTCGCGTAACAGCGGAACCGGCCTGAGGCCAGAGTACGAAGGACTGTGCGGCGTCTAGCTCCTCTAAGTAACCGCTCCACCCGATTCGGGTAGGGCGCGATCCGTAGGGTGAAGCCTAGGCGCTCAGTGGACTGCTACCGGATGGTGCGGACGTATTCCTCAATCACGACGCAGGACTCGAAGCCTCGACAACTCACCAGATCAAAGTTCTGCACGACGGCCCCAGCGGCACCAAACAGCCGGACACCGCCACCCATGACGATGGGAACGCCGAAAAAGGTCTGTCCCGCCAGGATCCTGGCGGGACAGACCTTCTGAGTTGGTGGAGCTAGGGGGATTCGAACCCCCGACCTTCTCATTGCGAACGAGACGCGCTACCAACTGCGCCATAGCCCCAAGTGCGGATTGATCCTAGCACCGCTGCTAGGCGTCCTGGCAAGTTCGGTGGCGGTGAGTCCGCCCACCGCACCGGACTTCCCAGGGCCACCAGGGCGGGCAACCGCATCACACGGCCTGACGATCACTCACCGGCCGCGCGCCGCCCTTCGAGGATGGCATCGAGGTCGATGGGGTGGAAGAGCTCTTCCTCATCGTCCTCCACGGGAGCGGGGACGTAGGCACGGGCCGTCTGCGGACGGGCGGGCACCGGCGCGGAGGTGCCGGGATCGACCTCCGGGTCCGCATAGGAGCGTCGGGGAGCCCGGGCCGCCAGCGTGTAGGTCGGGGCGGGTACATGGACCGGCCTCCACCCCTGGGGCGGGGTCGACGTCGTCGTCTCCTCCTTGGCGACCCCCTCCGTCTCGGAGGGAGCAGCGGCGGCAGGAGCCTGCGGCCGCATGGCCGGACGGGCCGGCTCAGAGACCGCTGGAGAGGAGGCCGGAGCAGCCTGCTGGACACGCGCGGGAGCCTCGGAGGCCGAGGCCGCGGCCTTCTGCGCCTCCTGCTCGATGGCGCTCGCCTCGGCGAAGAGCTCCCCCCAGCCGGTCAGGCGACGGGAGGTCGATGTCGACAGGGAGGCGACGAAGTCCTTGGTGCCCGGCGAGCTCTCCTCACCACCGTCACGTGACACCACCTCACGCACGCCCATGTCTCGGGAGACCTTGCCGGCGTGACGCGAGGGCCCGTACACCGAGGCCCGGCGGGTCGCCTCACGCTCGGCGGCCACCGCCGCGGCGGTCTCGGCGTCCAGATCGGCGTCGAGCTCGGCCATGCGCTGCGCCTCAGAATCTGCGGCGCGTGAGACCTCGACCTCGGCGGGCGACTCGACAGCCGCTCCTGTGGTTGCCTCAGCGGTTGACTCCGGAGCCGACGTCGCGGAACGGGCCGCCGCCTGCTGGGCACCTTCCTGGGCGAGGCGCTCCATGAAGGGGTCCCGCACGGCACCCGCGCTGACGGCAGGCGCCGCGGGCGAGGCCGCACTGACACTGGCGGCGCTACCGGCGCTGTCAACGGAGGAACGGGGCGCAGCCACGACGGAGGCCGAGGAGCGCCGGCCGGTCAGGCTCACCAGAGTGTGCTCAAGCTCGGCGATCCGACGACGCTCGCGGCGGTCCGCCGCGGCGGAGGCCAGGGCGGCTCGACGTCCGGCCACCATCGAGACCCCGAGCAGCGCCGTGGGCAGCAGGGCCGGCCACCACGGCAGAGCCGTCACAAGACCCAGCACCCAGGCGCCGAGCGAGACTCCGAGCAGGACGCTGGCGACGATCCCGCGGTGCGAGGCGGCTACCCGACGACGCTCGCGCCCCTGGGCGTGAACCTGACGGGCATGGTCGAGCTCGCGCTCGGTGCGCAGGGCACGCACATTCCTCACGGCGGGCCTGTTCATCACCCTCACCTCCGGTCGACGTCGAAAGAGCTCCGCATGCCCACTGCTTGCACAGGTGTCGTCGCGTTCGACGGCGGCCGTGCCCGTGGCCAGGACACGCAGCTCGGCTGAGTAGCGGTCCTGGACATTGGAGCGCCACGCCATCTCACGGCGCCCCACCAAATACGGAAGGAGGTACACGGATAGAACCGTGATGAGGGCGATGACTGCCCAGATCTCGATTCCCACACTGCAACCGTAGGCGCGCCCACCCTCCTCCCCGCGCAGGAACACTCCGGTTTTCCTGCGAAATATCTGGGATTCAAGACATCACACTGCCGGCAACTCACCTCTGTCACCACATGAGTCACATACGTTTCTTCTGTACCGACTCCCGTGTCCTGGTCGGCGGCCGTCCACTCATCCAAGGCGCAGCCCGACTGTCCCGCGCCCACCCCTTCGAAACGGTCCCCCCACTCCGGCAGGCCGTGACAAATCCTCAGTCTCGGATGAGCCTCCGCTGAAAGCCGACGCCGCCCGGCCCGTGAACCTCCTCGGCGAGAGCGGCGAAGGAGAGGTGGTCGGCCCAGGAGCCATTGATATGCATGTAGCCGCGCCGCAGCCCCTCCTCGCGCAGCCCGAGCCCACGACACAGAGCCAGGCTGCGCTCATTGTCCGGGCGCACATTGATCTCCACACGATGCAACCCGACCGGCCCCAGGAGATGGTCAAGAACCATGGCGACCGACAGGCGCATGATTCCGCGCCCCTGCCAGTCCCCTCCGATCCAGTAGCCCACCTGGGCGCTGCGCATGGCACCCCAGACGATCGGGTCGACGGCGACCTGCCCGGCGAAGGCACCGTCGACCTCGACGACGAAGGGCATCGCCTCACCCAGCCTGGCCCGCAGTGTCTGGTGGCGCACGAAGCCGGCGAAGGCACTCGGGGTCTCCCCACCACCGGCCGGAAGAGTCGCCTCCCAGGGTGCGAGCCGGTCATTGTCCGCCAGTCGCAGCGCACGCCACGCCTGCTCGTCGGAGGACCGCAGCTCGCGCACGGCGATGGATGGGCGATCGGGTGAGCTCGTATCACCCGTGTCCCGCCCCTCCCGAGCCGCGTCGGGCTCAAGGCGCACCGGCCAGGTGAAGTGCGCGGATGAGCCCACCCCGAGGAGCAGGCCGGCAACGGTCCGCCGCAGTCCCCCGCCGAGGGAGTCAGCGGGCGTCGTCGAGGCCGAGTCAGACATCAGGCGTCCAGCAGGAGGCAGTGGAGGGTATCGCCGGCCACCACGGTGCTCGTGTCCTCGGGAACGACGGCGATGGCGTTGGCCTCGGACAGGCCGTACAGCCGGACGGTGCCGGGCGGCGACGTCGGTTCGGCACGGTATCCGCGTGCGGGTGAGCCACTGAGGTGCACGGGGACGAACTCGCGTTTGCCGGACGGCGAGTGCCATCCCTCCGAGATGGCGGCGGGCAGGCTGGAGCGGTGCAGGGAGGTACGCCCGGCGATCTGCCGCAGGACCGGCCGGATGAAGGTCTCGAAGGCGATCTGGGCGCTGACCGGATCGCCGGGCAGGCAGAAGATCGGGGTGCCCTCGACCGTCCCCACGCCGAGCTGGCGGCCCGGGGACATGGCGACGGCGTCGAAGCGCACCGAGCCCAGGGGTGCGAGGACCTCCTTGACCGTGTCTCCCTGGCCGACGCTCAGCCCTCCGGTGGTGATGAGGACGTCGGCGCGCACGAGCTGGTCCTCGATGGTGTCGGCCAGGGCGCGCAGCTCGTCGGGGACGGCGGCGACGCGGAAGGCCTGACCTCCGGCATCGGTGACGGCGCAGGCCAGGGCGTGGCCGTTGGCGTCGAAGACGTCTCCGACCTCCCGGAAGCGACCGGGTTCGACCAGCTCGTCACCAATGGAGACCACGACGACGCGCGGGGCGGGGCGCACGCGCACCCGGTGGAAGCCGAGACCGGCCAGGAGGGCGACCTGGCGGGCACTGATGCGCGATCCTCGTTTGAGGACAGTGGTTCCGGACTTCACATCCTCAGCGCGCCGACGCACGTTGGCTCCGCTCGCGACGGCGCGGTGGACGCTGACACGGGACTCACCGCGATCGGTGTCGGTCCAGGGGATGACCGCGTCGGCCCCCAGCGGCATGGGGGCGCCGGAGTCGATGAGGACAGCGGCTCCGGGGACGAGGTGGCAGGGGCGCATGTCCCCGGCGCGCACCACGTCGACGACGTCGAGCTCGAGCGGGTTGTTCTGAGCGGCCTCGGCGACGTCCTTGGCGATGACCGCGTAGCCGTCCAGGCCGGCCAGATCCACAGCGGGCAGGTCGATTCCGGCGTCGACGTCCTGGGCTAGGACGCATCCGACCGCGTCGGGAAGGACCACGTCGAGGGGCGCTGCCGCCTGGGCGATCTCCAGGCAGGCGGCCAGGTGTTCGGCCACTGTTCTCATGGCACTCAGGTTACCGTCAGGTTGACGACACGCGTCGTGCCCCGCCGGGACGAACGGTTCAGACACGAGGCGTCTTCACCTGCAAAGATGGCCCCATGACGACCGGCGCGCTGGACCTTCCCGATACGAGCCGACTCGAGGTCGACGACGCCAAGGACGAGCTGCGCAAGGTACTGCGGGCGCACCGCCGCGCCCATCACCACCACCCCGACTCCGGGCACACGGCGGCCTGCGAGGCCCTGACCGAGCACGCCCTGGAGGCGGTGGCCGGCGCGACGACGGTGGCAACCTTCGTGTCGATGGGCGCCGAGCCCTGCACCCGACTGCTGCTGGAACGGCTTCATGAGACCGGTGTTGAGGTGCTGCTGCCGGTGCTCGGACCACACCTGGCACGATGCTGGGGCCGGTTCCAGGGGTCTGCGGACCTCGCCGAGCGGGCACCGAGACGTCCCTTGGAACCCAGCGGTCCCACACTGCCGGCCGAGGCGGTGCACGAGGCAGACGCTCTCCTCATTCCGGCGCTCTGCGTGGACCGGGACGGGCGGCGACTGGGGCAGGGCGGCGGATGGTACGACCGGATGCTGCCGCTGCGGGCACCGGGCACCCACATCTTCGCGATCATCCACCCCGAGGAGGTGGTGGCCGGGCCACTGCCCGTGGAGGAGCACGACGAGCCCGTGGACGCCGTCATCACTGCCGAGGAGTGGTTCCTGCTGGCCGCCGGCTCACCGGCACACGCCAGATCCCCGGAGTCCTAAGAGATCCACACCCCCACATCGGGAGGTGGGACCAGCGCCCGGGGGCCACAGGCTCGCTGGCGCGCCTCCCGTCCACAGGGCCGCAGGCCGCGGAGTGCCGAGCCGTGGCGCCCCTCTGATCCTGGGGACATGAGACTCAACCACCGCCGGTCCCGCCGCCCGCAGTCCACCCCTCGCTCATCGTCCCGCGACGGGCGACGTACCACGTGGCGTCCCTCGCTCCTGCTGTGGCGTCACCGTCACCTGGTCGTGGCGGTGTGCCTGGGGACAGCGGTTCTCGTGGCTCTCAGTATCCTGCGTCCGGGCCCCGCACAAGGCCGCCAGGTGCTCGTCGTAGCCCGCCCGATCGGCGCCGGAACGCTCATCGCCGAGCAGGACGTCACCACGAGCAGGCTCCCGACGTCGGCGCTCCCCCAAGCCGGACTGGCCTCCCGGGAGCAGGTGGTCGGTACCCGGGCAGCCATCGCCCTGGAGCCGGGTACCGTTCTGACCGCCTCGATGACCAGCGGGAACATGACTCAGCAGCTCGGAGCCGATGAGCGCCTGGTCCAGGTTCCGGTCGACGTCGGAGCGGAGCTCGCCCGCGCTGGAGCAAGGGTTGACGTCATCGGGCAGGCTCCCGAGGGCTGGACACCGCAGGCCGATTCCTCGCAGGCACCGCAGCCGCAGGAAGGCACAGTGAATGACTCATCCGGCAACGAATCCAAAGAGCGCGCAGAAATCCCCTCCGAGCAGGACAACCCGGAAAAGGGCCAGGCAAACGAACCTTCACTCGCCCCCACCACACCGTCACCCCCACCACCCAAACAGCAATCACCAGGAATTCAGGAGTCTTCTCAAAGCCTTCCTCAAGGAATATCCGCAACGTCAATCGGAGCACACAGCACAGTTCTCTGCGCCGGAGCAAGAGTGATCGCGATCCAGGAGGTCGGAGAGAACAGCCGATGGACAGGAAACAAAAAAGTAACACTTATCACACTGGCTATTCCTGCTGGTAGCGCTATTCTGGTAGTTGGTGCGGCTACGAATAGCACGCTCGGCATTGCACTGAGCCCGTAATGCCGCTGTGGTGCCTTACACGGATGATAAGGCGCTTCACTTTTACCAGTCCCCGATGGCGCACCCCGGCAGACGTCTGCCCGCGCCGCTACGAAAGGAACGCCATGATCAAGGGATTCAAGGAGTTCATTGCGCAGGGCAACGCCCTCGAGCTCGCCGTCGCCGTCATCATCGGTGCCGCATTCAAGCCGATTGTCGATGCCATCACCAAGGTCATCATGACCATCATCGGGCAGCTCATCGGCCAGCCCAACTTCGACTCCCTGGGGGCATTCTCGCTGTACCAGAACGGCAGCTACACCTTCCACCTGGCCACCGCTCAGGAGCTTGCCGCCAACCCTGACGGCTTCGTGATGCCCGGAACGATCGTCACCACGGTGATCAACTTCTTCCTGATTGCCGTCGCCGTCTACTTCGCCATCGTTCTGCCGATGAACAAGGTCAAGGAGCGCTTGGCCAAGCAGAAGGCAGAGGAGGAGGCCAAGGAGGTCACTGACGTCGAGCTCCTCACCGAGATCCGCGACCTGCTCTCCGCCAACGCCGCTAAGCAGTGAGTCCCGCCGCGATCCGATAACCGCATTCGCGGCATCACTTCAAGGCCCCGCCGATCCATGTGATCGGCGGGGCCTTCCGCATTCCTCTTCCTGTCACCCCAAAGAAAGTCAGCCGGCATTAACGCGCCGCTGCTCAATATCAGCCCCAGTGCGGGGGAACGTCTCGCTTGAGGCGGGCATCATTGGAACCGGAGCCACCGGGCTCGGGGGTATCGAGTCCTCCCCCAGTACCGCTGAGGGCATCATGCTCGTAGTCGGCCATCGCCAGGTCCTCGGGACTCTCTCCCCGGGAGACGCGTTCCTGGTCCCGGGCGGACAGGGCGATGACCCGGCGACGGCGCCGGGCGCCTCTCCACTCAGGAGCTCCGTCATTCACGGCGTTGCTCAGATCGATCGGACCCGGCTCAGCGGGTGCGCCTCACGGCATTGGTCAGGACCGCGTCGATACCCGAGCCGCGGCGGCGCAGGGCGAGGGCTGACCTCAGCTCCTCGACCTCCCGGGCCTCGGAGCGGCCCACGCCATCGGAGCGGATCCAGGCCATGAGATCGTCGAGCTGGTCGTCGGAGTAGGCCTGCAACGGCAGTCCCTGGGCGATGCGGGGGCGCTCGGCACGCTCATGCACCTCGCCGGGCTCGGGCTCAGGCGCCTCGGGGACGGCGCGCGCCGAGTCGTCGACACGCTCGGGCACGGCCTCCATCGGCGGGGTGGCACCCCCCTGGCGCTCCACGAGGACGGCCAGCACCAGCTCCTCAACCGCCTTGGCCTCGGCCTCCGGGTCCACGAACACTCCGGCGGAGAAGGCCATGTGAACGCGCCAGCCGCGCCTCTCGAGGCGTTCGACGCGGTGGCGGTCACGGCGGCGCAGGCTCGGCTCGGAGACGTAGTCGACGTCGTCGGTCAGGACCGCCACGAGCAGCTCGTCGGGGTAGTCGGGGTGGCCGATGGCCAGTGGGATCCGCACGCCGCCGTCGGTCCCGTAGCGGGGGACGACCGACAGGCCCTTGCGCCACAGGTGCTCGGCCAGGTCCACCAGGAGCCGGTCGGGCACCTTGCCTGCGGAGTTGCCCGTCTGGGAGGCGTCCTCGGCGCGGGCCAGGACCTCGCGCAGCAGGCGCGCTCCGGGGGCACGCAGGCGGTCGCGGTCGATGTCGCCGGCGGCCAAGCAGGAGACCACCTGGGTGCTGCCTCGCGAGGCGCACAGGGCCTCGACGAGTCCCACCATGCCGCTGTGGTCGGAGACAGGGCCGAAGTTGTGGATGGTGCGCCCGTGCGGGGTCTTGGCGTATCCCACCGAGATGATGATGTGGTCGCGCCGCAGGGCGCGGGCCTCGGCCAGCTCGACCACAGTGAAGGGCTCGGCGGCACCGGGGGCGAAGAACTCCTCCAGAGCCGGGGCGCCGGCGGACGCCCGGGTGATGGCCGAGCGCAGGGCGTCGGCATGCAGCCGGTTGAGGGCGATGACGCCCAGCGACTCCTCAGGTCGGGTCAGCGCCCGGTCGATGACCATGTCGACGACGCGGGAGACCTCGGCCTCCACGGTCTCGACCGCGGTCTGCCCGGGGGCCGGCATCCCCTTGCCGTCCACGAGCTCCAGAGTCAGGTGGGCCTCCCCCGGCGGGGAGGGAACGGCCTCCACGACACCCTCGTAGCCGTTGGCCGCCAGGAAGGAGGCGATACCGGCGTCGAGGCTGTTGCGGGCCGTCGGCAGGGTGCGGGTGGGCAGAAGCGGGCCGAGCTCGGCGGCCAGGCCCGTCGTCGCACGCCGGGAGTCGCCGACGACGAGAACCTGCTCGGCGCGCACGAAGGCCGGCAGCACCTGCGGAACCGGCATGGGCGTGGAGGCATCCAGGACGGCCAGGTCCACCACCGCCGTCGGCGAGAAGATCTGGGGCACGAGCGTGGGCGGAACGATCCAGATCGGCCGGGCCTGCAGCGCCATAGGGTGGGCGTCGATGACCTCGCGCAGCGGGACGCCGTCCTCGCGGGCCAGCGCGATGTACAGGGAGCGGGCGTCGGCCTTGTCCTGCTCGACGGCAGCGCGCACCCTGCGGGCGCAGGCCTGAGCCACGGGGCCGGACAGGGAACGCGTGTGAGCGGCGTCGAGCTCCCGCAGCGAGACGGCCATCTGGGACAGGGCCCGCGCGTCGAGGCCGCCGAGGTCGGGGTCGGCAGCGAGGGTCTGGGCCAGCAGCGAGGACCACCAGCAGTAGGTGAGCTCGGGCTCGAGCTGCTCGTCCTCGACGCACCGGGAGGCCATGTCGGCCACGAAGTCGCTCAGGCCCATCTCCTCGAGGTCGGTGCGGATGCGGTTGACCTCGGGGAGCTTCTGAGCGGTGAGATCGTCGGCGGCCAGCGAGCGGGCCAGCTCCAGGAGATCCTCCAGGGGCATGTCCATGAGCACCGGCGAGTCCTCGGCGCGCGCCAGCAGCGGTTGGATCTCGGAAACGGCGCCGCGCGCCCGACCGGCGGTGCGGCGCATCTCGTCCAGCCCCTGGGGGAGACGGGGCCAACCGCCGTCGGGGTCGTGTCGGCGCCACACCTCACGGCGGCGTTGGACCTTGACCAGCTCTGCGTGCAGGTCGTCGACGACACGGCCCGGCCGCACCAGGTCATTGGCCTGGCGCGTGAAACGCCGGCGCCGCGAGCCGTCCATGTGGATACCCCGGTCGTCGCGCCAGCGCTTGGAGGCGGTGGCGATGACCATGTCGGCAGCGGAGCGCTCGAAGACCTCCGGCAGGAAGATGTCCAGGGACTCGCGCACGCCGTCGAGCATGTCGAGCTGCTCGATCCACTGGCCCAGGTTGCGGGCCCGGCTCAGGCCCGTGGTGCGGGCGACCGTGGCCGTGTGCTCCTGGATGGTGGGCAGCAGGTCGTTGGCCAGGGCCCGCAGGTGGATGAGCGCGTCGGTGGCCTCGTCCATGTCGGCCACCGGGATCCCGTTCCAGGCGCTGGAGGCGACCTCTGGGGTGAACAGCCCCAGGACGTGCCCACGGTGCAGGAGGGCCAGGGCCCGCTCCCTGCCGTCCTCGTCCAGCCCGCCCAGGTGCTCGGCGTCGATGCGGGCCCGGGTAGTGGCCCGGTCGCGACGGCTGGTGAGCTCGGCGAGCTTCTGGAGGGCCTCGTAGGCGGAGACCGACCAGGGATCGCGAGGCCGGTGCAGGGCACTGACGTAGCGGTCCAGGCGGGAGCGGACGGTGGTGAGCCGGTCGCGCAGGGAAATGATCCCGGCGACGTCGAGCTGGGGCGGCTGAACTCCCAGGCTCTCACGGATGCCCTCGGAGGCGTGCTGACGCCAGGCGGCGTCCTCGGTGAGGTCCAGGACCATGGATCCCAGGCCCTCCTCACGCAGGGCGGCCGCGACGGCGTGCCCATCGGCACTGGTGGCGGGCACGTGCAGCACGGTGCGCCCGGAGGCGGCGGCGTCGGCGAAGACGGCGGCCAGGGCTCCGGCGACGTCGGAGCCGGGGGGCGCATCGATGAGGAAGCTCGCCCCGGTGCCCACAGCTTCGATGACGTCGAGCTGGGCGGGCTCCAGGTCCCCCACACCACGCTCTGCCCCCGGGACCCGGTCGGTGGGGACGGGCGGGGGCAGCTCGACGCTGAGGGCCTCGCGAGCCCCCTCGTCTCCAGCGATGGCCGCGACCAGGGCGGAGGTGCGCGAGCGCTCCAGCACGGCGTCGAAGTCCTCGACCAGCGCCTGACCGGGGTGGACGAAGGCGCCGACGACGAGACGCTCATGGATCTCGAAACCGGGCAGGTACTGGCGGCCCAGGGCTCCGATGCGGGCCAGGGCGGACCTGGGCGTGAATCCCGCCGAGGACAGAGCCGCGCGGGCGATGTCACCGATGTCGGTGGTGCACTGGTAACGGCGCAGGGCGCGGGTGAGGACCGGGTTCACCTCGATCGTGGGATCGAGGGTGAGGGTGGCGTCCGCGGTGGCGCTGGTCAGGCGGACGGGGCGCAGCAGGACAGGGGCGTTGACGGTGCGCACGCGGGGCCCCGAGGGGACCTCGGGGACGGTGAGGCCGGCGGCGGCCAGGGCGTTTCGGGCGGCGTGCTCGGCGGCGATACGCTCGACGTGCGGGATCTGGGCGGTCAGGTCCGCCTCCGGAGAAGCGCTGTCGACGAGGTGGATGGAGCCGTCGTCCTCTCCGTCCTCGGGAACCGTCTCGTTCCAGGTGGCCACCCCGATGGCCAGGTAGACCGGTGCGACGCCGAACTGGCGGGCCAGGACGTCCGTGCGGGCGGAGACCTCCCGCAGGGACTGGCGGGCCGCGCCCAGGGCGTTGCGCTCGCGCACAATGCTGGACAGGTGGGTGGGGCGTCCGGCGTAGAGCTGGGCAAGGCCCGAGGGGTGCGCGGCCGTGAGATCGACGACGCCGTCGAGCAGAGTGATGTCATCCAGGCTCGCCACGCCTCCCAGATCCACGAGCTGGCTGCGCCAGGTGGACAGGGCCGCATCAATGCGCTCACGCCGCTCGACGTCCGCCTCGCTCAGTGGCGGTGCGGGCGCGGGGCGCACAGGGGCCGGGGGCGCCGGTTCAGGGGCAGGCTCGGGCGTGCTCGGCGCCGCGGCCAGGGCCCCCAGGTCAGCGGCGAAACGCCGTCGGCTCGCAGTTTGATCCGATCCGACCGAGGCTCTGGCACCCTTGCGCTCATCCTCCCGGAGGGCAGCATCGCGCCGCTTGCGGCCGAAGGAGAAGAACGAAGGCGTCATACGCTCAAGATATAGGCCGATCGACACTTGCGCATGGAGACGCACCGGGCGCGTGGCTCGCCCATGAGCCGGTACCGATGGGGAAGGGCCGCCTTCAGCCGGCGCTGAGTGCGCCAGCGGCCCACCGTCGCTGGCGGAAGCCGGCCAGCGATGTCCGCCACAGGCAGAAGCCGACCAGGACTGGCCGGTGTCCGCGCCCTCGATTGGATTCGAACCAACGACACCCGCTTTAGGAGTTCGGGCGCAGTCTACATGACGTCTGTGTCAGCGACCGGTTCGGATGCGCACATGAAGCTTCTTCGGGCACTGATGGTCGGGGATCTCTCGGAGGCTGATCGTCTGGCTGGTCCGGTGCTGGCGGAGATGGCTAGAGCGAGGCTAGAGGGTGATACTGATCTCGCCGCGCAGCACGAGGCTTTGCTTGCACGTCTGCCGTGTCGACATCCCGTCCCGATGCGCTACGACGACGAGTCATCGGGCCGGTCTGGCGTCGTTGGTATCCGTTGTGGGTCACGTTCGGTACTGTCGTGTCCGTCTTGTGCACGTCTGTATAGAGGCGACGTCAGAGCTGTCGTGTACAGCGGTCTTCGGGCTCGGGTTGATGCCGGTGAGAGGTTCGTGCTGTTGACTCTGACCGCACCTTCGTTCGGGGAGGTCCACCGGGTGCTGAAGTCGCCGACCCCGGGTGCTCCGCCGCTGTGCAAGTGCGGTCGGCGCCATCGTCATGACTCGCCTTTGCGTGGCGTTCCTATTGACCTCACCTCATACGACTACAGCGGCGCGGTCGACTTCAACGGATGTGCTCCGCGTCTTTTCACGCGTACCACGGACGCGCTGTCGGACTGGCTGGCCCGGGTGACGGGCACCTCTTCGGCCCGGTTGTCGTATGTTCGGGTCGCGGAGTGGCAGAGCCGCGGTTTGATCCATTTCCATGTCTTGATCTCGCTGCCGCCGTCGGTGTCTGAGGTCGATCTCGGTGTTACCGGGGCGGACCGGCGGTTCATCTGGTCCGAGCCTGGCTCTCAGCGCGCATCGACTCTGGAGAGGATTTGCGCAGGCGTGTCCACCTCCTCTCCGTCGGGCCGGACTCTGCGATGGGGTGCTCAGCTCCGCGCCGACGTGATTGGCTCGGAGCAGCAGGCATATAGAGCCTCGGGCTATATGTCGAAGGTCATCAATTACGTTCTCAAGGACGTAGTTGCTGCCGGTACTGACGGCGATGACGAGGAGATGCTATGCACCCCGTCACCTGATGAGATTGTCCGGCGCAGTCACATTCGACGGATGAGTCAGGCTGCACATGCCTGGCGGTGCGGTCGTCCTGGTGGTGGAGCGGATGGCGCTCGTCATCGCCGGTGCTGCGAGGCACACAACTCGCGGTTGCAGCGCTCCTATCGGTGTCGTGGCGGCGGACACCGCTCATTCGGTTGGCACGGAAGGGTCTTCAGTACGTCGCGGGACTGGAACCCTGATCGTTTGAGTCTCACTCGTTGCCGTCGGCGTAGACAGGACTACTGCTCACGGGCACGAGGCTCCGTACTGGGCGACAGTGTTGTGTGGCGGCACGCATCGGCCACGTCCTGGTCGCGGGACGCGCGACGTATCCGCGGTGAGATCGAGCGCGATCCTGGTACCGCGTTGGCTTGGGCTCCTCCGGACCCCAGGCCGGGCATCATGCTCGACGGCGGGTGAGTGCGATGACTGTTGCGGCCTCGGTGGCGACCAGAGTTGCTTAGAGAATGGTGGCTCCGGTAGGCGGTACCTTGATGGCTTTCTGGCTGGTGATTTCCGCACTGTTGGGGTCGGATCATCCGGCCATGGATGACCGGCAGCGCGACGGTGCCGACTGTCGTTGAGGATGGCGGTGGGCGTCTCGCCGCTATCACTGGCTGCTGCGCGACTCTGTCCTGAGCACGCGTGTGCGCTCGGGCGCACTTCATCAGGCCCGCCTACCCTCCGGCCCGCGGCGGTGCCTCATCATCGCTGCGCTGGCGCCGATGCAGTATGGGGGCGGTATCTCGCGGCATACCGGGTTTCCAGGTGTGATGTTGCGGTTCTTTCGATCTGTATCCCGCATATCGCGGTGCAGGGCACAAGCACGTTAGTGGGTAGGCGGCGCGCGACGCGAGGAGCGCGCCGCCCACCGGGGCCGCCGAAGGCGGCCCCCTTGATCCTGTAGAGAGAAGTTACGGTCAGTCTGATTCTTTGGCGTCTTTCCGCCATTTTTGCACCGTTACCACTGGTCGCCCAGCAGCCGCCGCCGTCCTCCTCACACTCACGCCCGCATCCAGCGCCGCATTGATGAGTGCTCGCTGCGTTTCCGTGAGGGTGGTCTGAGCAGTTGCCAGCGCCTTCAGAGCTTCGACGACCTGCTGGTCAGGCCGGTCAGGTCGAGTCTCCCCATCAGCTAGCGCCCTGGCGGCGGCGATCGCCCCCGCGGCCATCGCCTCACAGCTGGCTCGACATCTCTCGCGCTGCTGGTCATCCATGACCGCGATGTTACCGAACCAGCGAACTGTGCAAAGCATCACATAGGACTTGTATGCGTCTAAAGAATGTGGGCACCGCACCCCACTCAACGGCCGCTTCGTAGTGACACCGCGGGACATCTGCCAGCTTCGGTACAGCTCAACATCGCCGCATGTCGGAAGTTTTCATGTGCCTGAACGGCGCTCAGGATTTGAGGCAGCGCAAGGCTTTGGGTGTGACTGGCGCGACATATATCGTACCGGTTATGAGCATAGGCGGTCATCAGAACGTGCTCGCAAGCCAACACCTAACTCCGGTTTATATGTGTCTATTTTTCGCAGTTTTACCGCGGTTTGTGCCGATGTTGACGCCTACCGGAGCGAAGGTTATCGTGTGCACGAAGCGAACATCTGTTGTATCGATTACGGCACATCGAGGAGCTCATCATGCTTGACCTGTCCGACGTTGAGTACGACTCAGCCCAGTTCTCTGACGCCATTTTTGCTGGCATGGGCACGGATCTGACTGCGGAGGACGTCAGGCCGCGCATGCGGGATGGCGCACCGAAGCTCGCCCCATCTGGCGAACCGACGTACGCGACCGGCGTGGTCGGCCCGAGTCGCTGGGGCGGACCTGACACTCGAACCACGATCTCGGTCATCGAGCGAGGCAACTATAAGTACGGTCACTTCTATAGGATGGATGGCCGCGTGTGGGTCACTCAGTACGCCGTGACGTCGTTCGGAGATCGCGCTGAGACGCGCCAGGCCATTACCTGCGACAGGCTCATAGAGGTTCCAAACCCTGCGACGTCCACACCCTCGAAGCCGAAGGTTGAGCTCCTCGCAGACGACTCCGCAAGCGGGAAGGGCGGTCGCTGATGCGTACCGCAGCAGATTTCGATCAGCCAGACGCTGGGCGGCGCCGGGTCCGTCGTCGTGGCCCGATGCTCCGCCGGTGGGAGCGCCAACTGGCGGTGGCTATAGCAACCACAGTCACCGTCATCCTCACGGCACTCTCTGTCTGGGGGTTCATCGCTGCGGAGCGGAATCGGTGGACGTTCGCCCTCATTGCGGTGGTTGTCGTCATGGTGTGCGCGTTTACGTCGTGGCTGGCTTGGCACCGTGTGCCCATTCGCACCACGCTCCGCCCGGGTGAGATGCCGTGGTCAAGCTGGGGGGCGATCGTCGCGTACTGGAGGCGCGATGATGTCGATCGCGTCCTACGGAATCTGCGGGAGCTGCGTTGGATCTCGGCGTGCTCTGCTGCCGGTCTGGAGCGCCGAGTTCGCCATCATGCGCTGATCGGCGACGACATCGTCGAGGACCTCTACGTTCCCGAAGTCACGGCAATTCATCGTGTGCCCCGCGGTCTCGAGGTCACTATTCGCTCGCTGCCAAGCATGTCTCCCACTGAGACGGCCAAAGCCGCGGAGCGGCTGGGATCCGCGCTGGGCGCACCAGTCACGGCCGAGTCATCTCCCGATGACGCTGCCGGAGTGGTCCTCACTGTCGTCGTGGGTCCGGATCCGCTCGCTGAGGTTAGAGAGTATCCGGTGGCTGATGCGGCCGGCACTCCAGTGGGGTCGGCGCTGGTGGGGATCACCGAGGCCGGCGAGCAGTGGACGATCCCGATCATTGGCGGCCATACCCTAATCGTTGGCATGACTGGCGCCGGGAAGGGCAGCGTACTAGGTGGTATCGCCGTAGGGATGACTCCCCAGATTCAAGCGCGTCGCATCAAAATATATGGCATCGACCTGAAAGGCGGAGTCGAGCAGGAAGCCTACAAACAGATCTTCGAAAAACGGGCACGCACCTACGCGGAGGCGGCTGATTTGCTCACCGAGATCAATACCCTGCTCGATGACCGCCTGGAGCTGATGCGTTGTGACAAAGTGAGGAATGCCGAACTCTGCCCGGCCTATCCGGGGATCGTGGTGATGATTGATGAGGCGGCTATGCTCACATATGCGGCGGATTCCACAAAGGAAGAGAAGAGCGTTGACAAGAACCTGCGCGCAATTCTGACTCGAGGTCGTGCCGCATCGATCTCTGTCGTTGCCGCACTTCAGGACCCAAGAAAAGACGCACTGCGATCTCGCGACCTTTTCACGTCACGGATCATCATGGCGGCCAGCGGAGTCGCCGACTCGCTTATGCTGGTTAACCGCGAAGAGTGGGAGGGTGGGATTAAGCCCGAAAAAGAGTTGAAAGGAATGCCCGGAGCGGCATATGCCATCACAATGGTGGAGGACGACGGGAAGCTGACTACCCCAAATAAGCCCCAGCGCGTGAGGGCGTTCTTGGTGGACGATGCCACGCTCAATGGACTGCCGCCAGCACCAGGAGACAGGAATGATGAAGAGAACCCGGCGCTTGTCGTCGACTGAGGTCAGGAAGCGGGCCGCTAGCCTCCCTGGGGGAGTGTCCAGCTTTGTGGCGGCGCAGCTCCGCCTCAGGGCCAGCGCTGTGCGCGACGAGGCCTTGCGCGCCGCGGATATTGCTGCCGAGATCGAGCTTCAGCTCATGCAGGACAAGGTCTGCACTGACGAACGTGACGCAGTGGCCGATGAGATGGAGCACGAAAGAGTGTATGCCCAGTACTGTGAGGATCTTTCTGAGCAGATTCTTTTCGTTGCTGAGAATATTCACACATTCATTCTGGAAAGCGCGAACGAATGACGGTCGCAAAATCTGGCAGTAAATGGCGTGCTTACATCTACGACGGTGGAACTGCGATCGCTACGCGAACATTCGACAGTCCTGTTGATGCGCGCGCGTGGGAACGCCGCATGAAACGTCAGCTGGCCGCGGGAATCGACGTCGTCGGCGCGGTGAAAAAGGTCCAGGAGTGGCTGCCGCTTTTCCTGGAGCACCGACGCGAGGTTGTTGCCCCGTCGACGCTGCAACGGGACGAAGGGGTATGCGCGTCACTGCCCGCGTGGCTGCGCGCCCACCGTGTCTGCGATGTCAATCCTCAAGTGATTTCTCGTTTGATCAAGTCAATCAGTGGCAGTCCAGGAACAAAACAGCGTGTACTGATTACAGTTGCTGCCTTTTTCTCGTGGCTCGAGGGACTTGCTGTCGTCGACCGTAATCCTGTCCGGGGCATCAGGATCCCGAGAACCAATGCCATCGGGGCAGCGACTAACCCGTTCTCGTGGCGGGAGGTCGAGAAGATGGCACCGGAAGGCCCGTACGGGGACGTGATTATCGTGCTGGCCTACACGGGCCTGCGGTGGGGTGAGCTCAGGGCGCTACGTGCCCGCGACGTCGTGATCAACGACGATGGCATCGCCACCGCTCTGCGCGTGAGGCGAAGCGCTAGCGACGGATTCCCGGAGAAGGCGCCCAAGAACGGGAAGGTCCGCAAGGTCCCACTCATGCAACGCCCTGCACTCATCATCAGCCGGCGCCTGCGTGGCCTGAAACCTGACGACATTGTGTTTACCTCCCCGCGGGGCGGTCCGCTCAACCGCAGCAACATGAGACGGTCGGTGCGGTGGGACGAAATCAGCGGCGGCCGTCGAATCCATGATCTTCGCCACACAGCAGCATGCGAGTGGCTGCGCAAGGGCGTCGACGTGGCGACCGTCAGCGCCTGGCTAGGTCACGCCTCCGTCACCACCACAGGGGCATACCTGCACCTAGTGAGCACTGACGAGGAGCGCCGACTGGTCACCATGCTGGACGAGCGCAGCGCAAAACCCTGAGATTCCAGGCGAAAACCATCATCCACATACGTATGGCACACGCGATCCGATATGAAGGGAGGGAGCGCCAGAACCGGGTGAGGTGCTGACGCCCGCGATGACGCGGAAAGGTGTCGGCGCCCTCGATTGGATTCGAACCAACGACACCCGCTTTAGGAGAGCGGTGCTCTATCCCCTGAGCTACGAGGGCCTGAGCGGAAGACTACCAGCGGATCGGCCCACCCATGGCCACTCGAGCACCGGGGTGGCGCTGCGGCAAGCCGGCGCACGCTCGCCGCAGCGGTATCATTCTCAGGCACGACCCCACGGGGTGGAGGTGCGTGACGTACGACGCTCCCCCTTGACGTGCTGCGAGGGCGCCACCAGCACGGGGCACGAGGCGTGGGACAGGACGGCCTGGCTGGTGGAGCCCAGCAGGAGCCCGGAGAAGCCCCCGCGTCCGCGCGAGCCGACGACGACGAGGTCCACGGCGGTGGAGAACTCGGCCAGGAGCTCGGCCGGGTTGCCGTCGAGCGCGTGACGGCGAACGGTGACGCCCTCATGGCCCTCAAGGGCCTCGTTGATGGCCCGGTCCAGCCCGGAGCGGACGTCGGCGAGGACCTGCTCTCGGTCGACGGCGGCCGGCAGCCAGGCGAGCGCTCCGGCTCCGGAGGCCATCGGGACGGCGGCGATGGCGGTGAGCTCGGCGCCCCACGCCTCCGCCTCGGTGACGGCCCACTTGAGAGCCTTGCGGGCAGAGGAGGATCCGTCGACCCCGACGACGATGCGGCGCACGGGCGTGTAGTCGGCCCCCTCGGTGCGCTGGGGCACGACGACGGCCGGGCAGTGACTGTGCGCGGGCAGGGCGGAGGAGACGGTTCCCAGGAGGCGATCTGCGAAGCCACCGCCTCCACGGGTACCGACGACGGCCAGGGTGGCCTCCTCGGAGAGGTCGACGAGGACGCCGGCCGGGTCCCCGGTCTCCAGGGAGGAGGTCACGGCCACGCCGGTCTTCTTGACGCGCTCGACGGCCTCGTCGATGACGGCCTGGGCACCGGACCTGATGGCCGAGTCGTCGAGCGCCGCGTAGCCGCCGTCGAGGGACGCGGTAGTGAAGGAGGGCAGAGAGTAGGCGCACAGGATGTGAACGCGCCAGCCCTGGCGCTCGGCGCGCGCAACGGCCCAGTCCACTGCCGCCAGGGACTCGGGTGAACCATCGACTCCGACGAGGATGACATTGCCATCGGTCATGGGATCTGCCCTTTCTTGAGATACGGTCTGCGACCCAAGGAACATTCTGCCTCGAAAAGGGGTGTGGGGACCACCACATGAAAGGCCTGTCTTCGTTTTGCTCACACGAACCACCCTGACAGCCGCCTACACCTCCCCCGACATGCCGTGAGGGGTGGGCGCCTTACGGCGCCCGCCCCTCACGGCAGGACTTCAGCGTCTGAGATCAGCCGACGCGGACGAAGGTCGGGGAGCCCCAGATCTCGCGGTAGACCACACCGGTGGACTCGTCACCGGCGTCGATCACCTTGCCGTCACCGGCGTAGATGCCGACGTGGCCGGGCCAGGCGACGAGGTCGCCGGGCTGAGCCTCAGAAGCGGACACCTGGGTGCCGGCCACTGCCTGCTCACCGGAGGTACGGGGCAGGCTGATGCCGACCTGCGAGTAGACGTAGGAGGTGAAGCCGGAGCAGTCGAAGGCGTTCGGGCCGGAAGCGCCCCACACGTAGGGGGAGCCCACGTACTGCATGGCGATGGCCACAACAGAGGAGTTGGAGGTGCCGGTCGGCGCGGGGGTCGAGGCCTGAGTGGTCTGAGCGGCCTGCGTGTCAGCGGCAGCAGCGTCGGCCCCCTGGTCGGCCTTAGCCTCAGCAGCAGCGGCACCAGCGTTGTCGGTGCTCTGCTCGGCCTTAGCCTCAGCAGCCGGGGCCTCGGGAGCGGCGGGCGCCTCGGGAGCGGCCGGAGCAACGGCCTCAACCTGTGGAGCGGCCTCGGTGACCCAGTTGGCCTGGGCGATGGTGATCTGCTGCTTGGCGGCCAGCGCCTCGCGAGCGTTGGCGGCGAGGATGCCAACCCCGGGGGTCACGCCAGAAGCCTCAATGGTTCCAGAGGAGGTGACCTCGCTGTGGCCTGCGGCGTTGGCGCCAGAGGCCATCATGGTCAGGGCAAGACCGGACGATGCGGCGACCGCCAGACCTCGGCGCGCGGTGGGAGCAAAGTCATCCAGTGGGGTAAGGGCGCGGGTGGCTTTGCGGTGACGTGCGATGGTGCGTGAGGACATGAATGCTTTCTCCTGTTGAGCCGACGAGGTGAGCTGTCGGGTTCGGACTGGAGACGTCCGGCCCGCAGATGCGGGCTTCACCCCAAGGTCGCTTCGGCTGTCCGCCTGGGCGACCGGTAGTTGGTTCCCCCGTTCCTGCCACTTGAGTTGTTGGTTCCACTTGCCTCAGATCGAGTGGCAGGACTAAGCCCCGATCCGAGACGCCACCGAGACGGTTGTCTGCGGCAACGACCTGAACGCTACATGACAGACCGACGCTTCGTCACGGCCAGGTGTCACACACTCTTGTGAGCCGGGACACCATGCGAGATTTTTCGTTTTCCTCCACACGACTTTAGGGACCTCCGTCCGACAAGCCATACCAACCTAATGGTGAGAATGGCGTTATTTCGCGGGAAGATCGCAACCGCCTATCGGAGTCGTTGCCGCAACTTCTCTGTCCCCAGTTCGGAGGAACCCTCAGTGAGAGAGGTCGCTTAGTCATGACATAAGCCACAAAACAGCATCCCGCATTCCGATATATGGAACGCGGGACACCGGCCGAACCCCATCGTCTGCACAGGCTGTTTTCAGGTCCCTTTGAGGGTTCTGGCAGAGAGCGTCTTCGTCGAGACTTCAGCGCCGCACGAAGAGATGACGGGCGACGTCGTCGGGCAGGACGACGGGATCACCGGAGGCGCCGACGAGCCGAACCCCGCCGGCACTGACACGCAGCTCCACCTGGGCACCAGCCGTGATCGCCGCATCCTCGAGGGCGGCGATGAGCTCGGCATCGGCCTGGATCGGCTCGCCGATGCGGCTGACGACAGCGGTCGTGGTCTCACGACTGGCAAGCCGTTCCACGCTGACCTCATCGGCGGAGGGACGGGGGTGCTCAGCCGTCTGCGGCGGGACGGGGTTACCGAAGGGATCAGTGGAGACGTCGTCAAGGATGCTGGCCAGGCGTCCCTCGACCTGCTCACTCATCACGTGCTCCCAACGGCATGCCTCCTCATGGACGAGCCGGCGGTCCAAGCCGATGACGTCCAGGAGCAGCCTTTCAGCAAGCCGGTGCTTGCGGATCACTTCAGTGGCCCGCCGGCGGCCCTCGTCGGTGAGCTCGAGGGAGCGGTCGTCGGCAACCTTGATGAGGCCGTCACGCTCCATACGCGCCACCGTCTGGGAGACCGTGGGCCCAGAGTGGTCGAGGCGCTCGACAATGCGGGCGCGCAGCGGTGGAACGCCGTCCTCCTCAAGCTCATAGACGGTCTTGAGGTACATCTCGGTGGTGTCGATCAGCTCGCTCATGAGGTGGGCTCCTGCTTGAGGTGGGTTACCGCGACCGCTCGAGTCCGGAAAAGGGCTTCTTCGTTGCGCCGCGCTTCTTGAAAGGATAATCGGCGCGCTGCAAGGTCCGCCAACACTGTCTGAAGGCGCGCCGATCCTCGGCTGGGGAGGACTCCCCAGCGCCTCGAAGATGCGCGACAGGTAGCGTGCGTATTGCTCGTCCAGCGGCTCAGCCGGCTCTCGACCGATTCTGTCAGTCGACGTCGGCGTCGCTCCGGCCCTCCGATTCTGGAGGCTGCCGCGGTGCGTCCGGCGTCTTGGAGGCGGTCCTGAGGTAGGGGCGGGTGGAGGAGTAGTGCAGGGACAGGTTCCAGTGCCTGTAGCTCCAGGCGGCGGCGACCAGGGCGGCGAGGACAGCGCTCAGGCCGCCGACCGCGATGGCGATGCGCGGTCCCCAGACATCGGCCACCCAGCCGATGAGCGGGCCACCAACCGGCGTCGACCCCAGGAAGAACATCATGTAGATGCTGAGGACCCGGCCGCGCATGGACGGCTCGGTGGTCATCTGCACGGTCTGGTTGGCACTGGTCAGGAGCGTGAGGACGCACAGGCCCACAGGGATCGTCATGAGGGTGAAAGTCAGGTAGGTGGGCATGATGGCCAGTAGGAGGGAGAAGACTCCCAGGGCGAAGGCCGCCACCACGACCGTGCGCGGGCGGGGGCTGCGACGCCTTGCCGCCCACAGGGCACCGGAGAGGGACCCGACGGCGAAGACCGAGGAGACAGTGCCGTAGGCGTCGGACTCCAGGTGGAAGACAGTGCGCACGGTGGCCGCCATGGTGACCTGGAAGTTGAGGGTGAGCATGGAGACGACGGCGACCACGGCGATGATGACGACGAGATCGGTGCGACCGCGCAGGTAGACCAGGCCCTCACGGAGCTGTCCGGCGGCACGTTGGGCGCGGGGCATGTCCACGAGCTCGCTCACGCGCATGGCGGCCAGGGCGGCGGCCGGGAAGAGGAAGGTGGCCGCGTTGACGGCGAAGACCCAGCCGGCCCCCACCCAGGTGATGACGACGCCGGCGAGCGCAGGCCCCAGGAGCCGGGCGGCGTTGAAGGAGGCGGAGTTGAGGCCCACGGCGTTGGACAGGTGCTCGGCGGGCACCATCCGGGCCACGAAGGTCTGGCGGGCTGGGGCGTCATAGGCGGCGGCGAGACCCCCGAGGAAGGCGGCCAGGTAGACGTGCCACAGGCGCGCGGTGCCGGCCAGGACGTCGATGGCGACGACGGCGGAGACCAGGCCCATGGCGCTCTGGGTGAGGATGAGGAACCTGCGCTGGTCGACCCGGTCGGCGACGAGGCCAGCATGGGCGGAGAGCAGGAGCATGGGGAGGAACTGCAGGGCCGTGGTCAGGCCGGTAGCGGTGGCGGAGTCGTTGGTGAGGACGCGCAGCACCAGCCAGTCCTGGGCCACGCGCTGCATCCAGGTCCCGGTGTTGGCAACGAGGGCGGAGAGGAACCAGATCCGGTAGTTGTGGAATCTCAGGGAGGCGAAGATGCCGCTACTGGGTTTGCGTGCGGAAGTCGTGCGGGTCATGTCCTGGGGTGTTGGAGACGTGGAAGCGAGTTGACGTACGTCAGGGGCGGCGCCGAAAGGTGCGAAGCGGGCGACGGACGCCCCGTCTGAGAAGAGTAGCCCCAGACGTACCAACGATTCTCTTGGACGTGCCCAATCGGTTCCATGGCGCCGAAGACACCGGAACCGCCTTGCCCGCCGCCCGGAAGTCACAAAATGATTACGGCAGCAGATGGTGTCCCCGGAGAGGCGCGAACGGTGAGCAGTGACAGCTATAAGCACGTGCCGGAGCCAAGCCCCGAAGAGTCCTCTCGGAAGGAACCTCCCCGGATCTGGCCAGCCGCCCGACGCCAACAGAGCCGGACGGGGCACGAGAGACATACGACGTCGAGAGCATCGCCATCAGGCTACGGCTACGTCCCCACGGCGACCTACGGGGTCATGCCACCCAAGACCTACGGGGTAGTACCGCCCAAAGATCGTTCAGCCGACCGAGCGAAGACGGCCGTCTACGGCCGCATGCCGGTCTCCAGCGGAACCTCCGAACCGCGACCCGCCCAGGGAACCACCCAGCAACCGCGACCTGCGACGGCACCTATCCGAACAACCGCTCCGACCACGACGGCCACTGCGGGACCGGGACCGGGGCCTGCGGCCGGACCGGGGACAAACGCGCCGTCGCCCAAGCAGGAGTGGTGGGAACGGCTGCGTGACCGCACGTCGAGGTCCCGCATCTTCCTCGTGCTGCGCCGAGTGCGGGCCGTGGCCTCCTGGTTCGCGCTGCTGGTGCTCCTCGTGGCCGTGGTGGTCTCGCCGACGATCCGCACCGCACTGGGGGCATGGGTCGGGTGCCTGTGGCTGGTGGTGTGCTGGTTCGCCCTGGCGCGGGCCAAGACTGTCTCCTGGGCGCTGACCTCCGGAGTGTTCGCCACCGGGATGCCGTTGGCACTATTGATCGCCACGGTGAGCCTGTGGGTCTGCAGCGCTGCCGGCGTCGCCCCATCTGATACCGCTGCCTCGCTAGTGGTTGCTCCCATCGTCGAGGAGGTACTCAAGCTGACGCCGCTGGCGGTTCTTGCCCTGGCGGCTCCAGGGCGGGTGCGCCGTTTCCTGGTGAGCGACTGGATCGTTCTCGGGGTGGCGGTGGGCGCCGCCTTTGAGACGGTCGAGGAGGTCAGCCGCCGAATCGCGCTCCTGACCGGTCGCGGAAGCAGTCTCCTTGACCGTCTCCTCTGCCCCGAGGGTGGGGTGAGACGGCTGAAGTGCAACGGCGCCTCGACCTACTCGCTGATCCCGATATCGGGTACCTCCGGCAACGTCTTCGTCTTCGCCGGACACGCGTTCGTCACCGGACTGGTGGCCGGGGCGATCGGTCTGGGGATCGCCCTGTGGCGCCGTGGCCGTGGGCATCGCGGTGGGTACAGAGCCGTGTTGCAGATTCTCGCCCCGGTGGTCCCGCTGTGGACGTGGTGGGTGGCGGTTGTTGACCACATGGGACGTAATGACTCCGACTACGTGCTGTGGTTGCATACCGGAGGGGACGCGCCGTCATGGCCGGTCGAGGTGACGGCCTCGCTGACCGGCTACGGGCACGGACGCGGCGCAGTTCTTCTGCTGATGCTGGCGCTGGCCTGGGTCATCGACACCCGTACCCTGTGGGGCGGCGGGTACGTGAGCGCCCTTGAGAGCGGAAACTACGGGAACCGCTGGGGCCCGTGGCGATGGCGCGTCTGGGCTGGAGTGCCGCGCAATGCCTTCGGGCGATTCCTGGCCGACGGCGCCTGCCTGGTCTCCGTCGTCGGGATCGAGTGGCGGTGGGCGTGGATGACACTCATGGAGGCGGCCGCGTTCCGCGAGCCGCGGCTGCTGCTGACGACGCCCGCGAAGCTGCGGATCGCGCGGGAGGAGGCGGCGCGCGCCGAGCTGGATCCGGCGCCGGAACAGTGGTGGAGGGTGCGGCTCGGGGGTCTGTGCGCCGTGGGAGTAGGTGTGCTCGTCATTGCCATGGCTCCCGATCTCACGCGGAGCATGGCCGATAGCCTGGGCGAAGGACAGCCTTTCTGGTTGGCGCAGATTCTTGATTTGCTGGGGGCTGCGTGGGAGTCGCTGAGCTGGGAGCAGAAGCTGGGACTGATGCTCCTGGCCGGGGCCATCATCCTCCTGTCCGGGGGCACACTCGGCCTGGCCTTCGAGGTCGGCATGGGTGTGGCCACCGTGTTCGGGGCCGCCCGCGGGGCAGCGGCCTTCATGCGCGACCCCCAGGGCACGGTGACCCGGTACCTGTCCACCCACACACCGACCGAGATCGCCCTGGACCTGGCAATGGCCGCCCTGACCACGGTCGGCGGCGGCGCACCAGCGCCATGGGCGGCCAAGCCGCCCGCGGAGCCTACGCCGCCACCCGCGAGGCCGAGTACGCCGCCTGGCTGTGGCGCACCGACCGAGCCGCATGGCGCCAATACGTCCGAAACGCACGCAGGCTCGCACGAGACGAAACCGGCGCAGCCAGCGCCGGCATGTGGCACCCACGCAATGGTCTCCGCCCCCCAGATCTACGAACCCCCGAAATGGGACACACCGATAACGGGCCCGGTTTATGGGCAGAAGGGAAAAACCATGGGTCCGCACGGGCTAAGGCCTACGAGGAGCAGGTCACCGGAGTGACGGTAGATAGATCCTACTATGTCAATGGAGTGGAATTTGATGGATACGACGGAACACACTTACTTGACGCAAAAGGAGAGAGGTATTCAATTTTCATCCAATCCGGATGGGCCTCCTATGAGCCAGGAGGTCTCGTCGAAACCGCCGCAAGGCAAGCCGATGCAGCCAGACCCACAAATACACCAATTCAATGGTATGTCGCAGAAAAAGAAACCTATCAGACCTTGAAAGATCTAAAAGACCTGGGAGAGTTCCCGGAAGAAATCGAAATTTTTCATCACCCACCCAACCGACCCTAGCGTTTACATAAATCACAGAGTTTGCAAGAAAAGGAACACTTCATGGAATGGCTACTGGCCGCCCGATGGCACCCAAGCAATCACACGCCCACATTGGCAGCATCGCAGGCCTGGAGGTGGATTGAATCACTAAGATCCATCCATCCAGCACTCAGAGTTTGGCGAAACACAGCGCCATCCCGACAGGAAGCGGAGGTCCTACCACCACTCACCCAAGAAACACTGTCACACGAAGTTAGAGAATCATTTTCTGAAGAAAAGCCCAGAAATGTCATAACTCCAGCATTCTATGGGCATGTCGACACTGGGGGAAAATTGACACTCTTTTTAGGAGGGCAGCACAATGAGCCCAACAGCCTAACACTACAAATAGATAATACTCTTGGTGATGTTTTAAATTCATCTCCTGAGGTCGCAGACGCAATTATGCGATCCACTGTTGAAACTTTTTCGGCCGACGTCGGCACACTGCGCAGAAACGATCATCCAAGCACAGAAACTCGCCCCGCATTTCGATATCTGCCTGGCTGGAAGATGTTCTTCGCCTCCGACTCACCCCACTACCAACGAGCCACCCAACTGGCCACCAGAACCTCGCTCGTGGGCAACGGCTCCATCTTCACCTTCGGCACCCCCGACACCTACCCCACCATCCTCAACCAATGGTGAACACCCAACCACCCGCACCGAGACCCGCAACACCGTCGTCAAGACAAGCCTCCTGGCACCACCACTCAACCACCCCGCACCGAAACCTGACCAGCCGGGATTCTTGATACGCCAGGGGCAGCATGGGCGCCGCCGAACTGGGGCTGATGCTCATAGCCAGGGCCATCATCCTCCTGTCCGGGAGCACGCTCGGCCTGACCTTTAAGGTCGGCGCGGGCGTAATCACCGTGCTCGGCTCCGCTCGCGCCCAGCGCTACGAGGAGCAGGTCACCGGAGTCCCCATCAAGCACTCCTACATCGTCAACGGCACCGAGTTCGACGGCTACGACGGCTTCGCCCTCATCGACGCCAAAGGCCCCGGCTACGACCCACTCATCAAGGGACACTGGTCAAGGGAACCAAAAAGCACTTACAAGACCGACCCAGTGACAGGAGAAGTGAAACGCGTCAAGAAAGGACTCATCGACAAAGCCGAGGACCAGGTCAAGGCCGTACGAGCCACCGGCACCGACACCCCCATCCAATGGCACATCGCAGAAAAAGACACATTCGACGAACTCTTCAAACAGCAGAAGTCAGGAGAGTTCCCCGCCGAGATCGAGCTCATCCACACGCCGCCCAACTAGCATCTCAGTCAATCATCACCATAAGGAAAGGAACAACAACCATGGAATGGAGCCTACACATGAGGCGGAGGACTCTTGGCGACCCCGTCTCGGAAGGACGCGGGGTATGGGAGTGGATCCAACAGGTCAGGCCCCTGCACCCCTCCCTGGACCTGTGGCGCCCCACCGCCGACAGCCCCCGGGAGGCCGAGCAGTCCCCACCCATCACCCAGGACTACCTCCTCCACTACATCCACGGCGTACAAGCCATCTCCGACGACCCCAAATTCGGCCTGGCACCGGCCTTCTCCGGACAGATCAACCAAGGCAACAAGCTCATGCTGGACTTCAACACGCCCACCCCAGGCAGCGCCAGCATCGGACTCATGATCGGCCAGGCGCTCGGGACCGCCCTGGACGCCAGCGAGGACCTGGCCGACACCCTCATGCACACCACCGCCACCATCTTCGTCCCCAACACCATCGGAGCCCTCTCTCGCAACGGCCACCCGCTTAACCCCACCCCAGAGCCCTACAACTACATCCCGGGCTGGAAGATGTTCTTCGCCTCCGACTCGCCCCACTACCAACGAGCCACCCAGCTGGCCACCAGCATCGCCCCTGTGGGCAACGGCGCCATCCTCACCTTCGGCACCCCCGACACCTACCCCACCATCCTCAACCAATGGTGAACACCAACCACCGGGTGAAGGCTCGCACCGTCGTGGGGCTGGGCCATGGCCCCCATCCGACCCGGAAGTAGGAGCGCGAGAATTGCTGCTCAAAGCACCGAGTTGGTAGCGATCAGTGTCCACACAGCGGACATGGGCGCTGCGGAGACGTCGAGAGCCGAACAAGAACCGCAGAATTTCAGGGTTGTCTCCCGGTCACATCGGCCACAGAGCCGGTCATGTCCGCTGCCTGGACACCACGTCGCTCGAGGGGTCGTGGAGTACGGCTCACCATCCCCAGTGGACGCCGAGATACGTGAAGCGGCTCCCTGTAATGGGACGTGAGGGGCAGGTTAAGAGGGGCGGAGGACATCACACGGGCCAGAGTGTCCAAACCTGCAGCAAAGGGAGCTCAGCGCCACTCGCCCCATCAACAAGAACCGCGAAATCATGCGATTTGCTTCCGAAGGAACAAGGCTGCTCAGAGCCTTTGCTGCAGATTTGGACACCCACGCCGTCGGCACCCGATGAGAGGCCTCCTCCGGTGCGTCCGGCGGGCGTAGTCCGTCCCCGTCAGGAGACGCCGAGAATCGCCTTGATCGGGGCGAGGGTGAAGTAGACGACGAACATCGCGCAGGCCGCCCACATGAGCGGGTGGATCCTGCGAGCCCGTCCCTGGGCCACCTCGATGACCAGGTAGGCGACGAAGCCGGCTCCGATGCCGTTGGTGATCGAGTAGGAAAAGGGCATCATGATGATGGTCAGGAAGGCCGGCAGCGCGATCTCCGGGGACTCCCAGTCGATGTCGGTCACCTGCATCATCATGAGGAAGCCGACGACGACGAGCGCCGGGGTGGCCGCCTCGTAGGGAACCATCTTGACCAGGGGGGCGAAGAACATGGACAGCGCGAACATGCAGCCGGTGACCACCGAGGCCAGGCCCGTGCGAGCCCCCTCCCCCACGCCCGCGGCGGACTCCACGTAGGAGGTGTTCGAGGAGACGCCGCCGACACCGCCGGCAATGGCGGCCAGGGAGTCGACGACGAGGATCTCGCGGGTCCTGGGCGGGTTGCCGTGCTCGTCGAGCAGGTCGCCCTCGGCACCGATGGCGACCATGGTGCCCATCGTGTCGAAGAAGTCGGCCAGCAGCAGGGAGAAGACCAGGAGGATCACCGAGACGATCCCGACCTTATGGACACTGCCCAGCAGGCTGAAGTGGCCCAGCGTCGACAGACTCGGCAGGTCCACCGGGAAACCGGTCAGGTGCGGCTCGGACAGGGACCAGCCGGTGAGGTTGAGGGGGCCCTTCTCCGGGTCGTCATTGAAGGGGCCCAGGTGGGCGAAGGCGTCGATGACGATGGCCAGGACCGTGGCCGAGGCGATGCCAATGAGGATGGCGCCGCGGACCTTGCGCACGTAGAGCACCACCATGAGGAAGAGGCCGAAGAGGAAGACGAGGACCGGCCAGCCCTGAAGGGAGCCGCCCAGGCCCAGCTCCAGGGGGGTGCCGCCGCGGCGCACCATCTTGGCGTCCACCAGGCCGATGAGCGCAATGAACAGGCCGATGCCCACGGAGATCGCGGTCTTGAGCTGATCGGGTACCGCCTTGAAGACGGCCTCGCGGAAGCCGGTGAGCACCAGGACGAGGATGATGATGCCCTCGATGACGATGAGCCCCATGGCGTCGGCGTAGGTCATGCCCTGGGTGCCCACGAGGGTGTAGGCGACCATCGCGTTGATCCCCAGCCCCGCAGCCAGGGCCATCGGGTAGTTGGCGACGACGCCCATGAGGATCGTCATGACCGCGGCGACGAAGGCGGTGCCGGCGGCGAGCTGGGCCTCGGTTCCCGGAGGACTCGCCTTGGACAGGATGGCGGGATTGAGGACGAGGATGTAGCTCATCGAGAAGAAGGTGACGATCCCGCCGCGGACCTCGCGGGAGATGGTCGAACCGCGTTCCGTGATGCGGAAGTACCGGTCCAGCCAGGACGCAGTGCCGGAAGAGGATGAGGACTTCGTCGGAGTACGTGTGCTCACGGCGGCATTCTTCCAGATCGTCACGCGCTGAGCGAAATCAGACGGTTGCATCACTGCAATACGCGGTGGCAGGGGAAGAGCGGAGACGGGGCTGCTCCCCCGCCGCTGCCGCAGGCTCTTTCAGCTCCGCGCAGCGATCCGGTCAGCGCAATGAAGCGGCGCGGATTGCTGTCACAGCCTCATGGAAGGATGGCCACTGAAGCCACAAGGTGAGCGGGGGTGAGCGAGCATGGCCGTGGGGGCAACAACGAGCAGCGACGGCGCCGCTACGGCCAGTGCGTACAGACCGGGTTGGGAGAGCTTCTCACAGGCCACCCGGACCTGGTTTTCCGATGCCTTTCCCACCGGGCCCACCGCCGTGCAGGAGCGCGCCTGGGCGGCGATCGGACAGGGAGAGAACGCGCTGGTCATCGCCCCCACCGGCTCGGGCAAGACACTGGCGGCCTTCCTGTCGGCCATCGATCGCCTGGGGCGGCTCGACACCGGCGAGGCGGAGGCCCGCGAGCGCCCGGAGCCGGCCGACGGCGTGCGGGTTGTCTACATCTCACCGCTCAAGGCGCTGGGGGCCGACGTCGAGCGCAACCTGCGCCGACCACTGGCGGGGATCGCCGCCGTCGGCCCTACCCTCCCGATCTCGGTCGGGGTGCGTTCGGGGGACACGCCCGCGAGGGAGCGCCGTCGGCTGCGCGAGCACCCGCCGGAGATCCTCATTACGACGCCGGAGTCGCTCTACCTCATACTCACCAGCGCCGCGCGCGAGACGCTGCGCACGGTGGAGACCGTCATCGTCGATGAGATCCACTCCTTCGCCGGCTCCAAGCGCGGCACGCATCTGGCCCTCTCCCTGGAGCGGCTCGATGACCTCCTGGAGCGCCCGGCGCAGCGTGTAGGCCTGTCCGCAACGGTCTCGCCCCATGAGGAGGTGGCGAGGTTCCTCGGCGGGCCGCACCCGGTGACCGTCATCGCCGACGACGGCCGGGCGGCGCCGGAGGTCACAGTGGCCGTGCCGGTGGAGAACATGGCCCGCATCCCGGCGATCTCGGACCGTCGCACCCGGATGGAGCGGGCGATGGGATCCCCCTCGCTCGGCGTCGCAGGGCGGTCCTCGGGGCTCGCGCGGGCCGGGGCGGGGGATACGTGGCGCTCGGATAGGGCGCTGCGCCGCGCCATGGCGGCGGGGCAGGACGTGCAGTCGGGACGGACGGGGTCGGCCAGAGCGAACCGAGTCCCGGGTTCGGCGGGGCCGGCCCGGGTGTCGGGCTCCATCTGGCCGTACCTGGAGAACGCGATCCTGGACCAGGTCCTCGCCCACCGTACGACGCTCGTGTTCGTCAACTCCCGTGGGGCCTGCGAGCGCCTGACCGCCCGGCTCAACGAGGCCTATGCGGCGCGCGGCGGGTCGGAGAACGCGGGAGAACCGGAACCGCGCCTCGCATCACATGCTGCACCGCCGTCGGAGACCCAGGCTCCGGTTCACCGCGAGTCCTGGGAGATGGGCACCGCCGCGCACACCGAGCCGATGCCGCAGGGTGCGCCCGTCATTGCCCGAGCGCACCACGGGTCGGTCTCCAAGGAGCAGCGTCTGGACGTGGAGCGCCGGCTGGCCTCGGGAGAGCTGCGGTGCGTGGTGGCCACGGCCTCGCTGGAGCTCGGGATCGATATCGGCTCCATCGACCTGGTGCTCCAGGTGGCGCCGCCGCCGTCGGTCGCGGCGGGATTGCAGCGGGTGGGGCGGGCCGATCACCGGGTGGGCGGGCGACCCCGCGGTGTCATCTACCCGGTGGAGCGGACCCACCTGGTGGACGCCGTCGTCGCCGCCGAGGGGATGCGGGCCGGGACGATCGAGCACACCGTCCTGGTGACCAACGCGCTGGACGTCCTGGCCCAGCAGACAGTCGCCGTGGTGAGCGCGGGGGACCTGACGGCCGATGGCTGGTTCGCCACCGTCACGCGGGCGGCGCCCTACGCCTCACTGCCGCGTCGGGCCTTCGAGTCGGTGCTGACGCTGCTGTCCGGAGGCTTCTCCTCGGCGGACCTGTCCGACTTCTCGCCGAGGATCGTGTGGGACCGCGCCACCGGCCGGCTCAGCGCCAGGCCGAATGCGCAGCGGCTGGCCGTGACGTCGTCGGGCACGATCCCGGACCGGGGCATGTTCCCGGTGGTGCTGCCTGAGGGTGCCGAGGAGGCCGGGCGGCGCCGGGTGGGCGAGCTCGACGAGGAGATGGTCAACGAGTCCAGCCCGGGCGACATCATCACGCTGGGCACGTCGAGCTGGCGGATCCGGCAGATCACAGGCGACCGCGTCGTCGTCGACCCAGCCGAGGGACGCAGCGCCCGCCTGCCGTTCTGGCGGGGCGAGGGCCTGGGGCGGCCGGCGGCCACCGGGCTCGCCAAGGGGGCCTTCCTACGGGAGGCGCAAGCCGGGTTGGAGGAACCGGGGAGTACTGGTGAGTCGGAGGCGGAGCAGGTGCTGCGGCGCCGGCTCATGGATGCGGGGCTGGACGCCCATGCCCGGGACAATCTCGTGGCGCTGCTGCGCGAGCAGTGCTGCGCCACCAGGGTCCTGCCCACCGATGAGACCCTGGTCCTGGAGCGCAACCGGGACGAGTCCGGTAGCTGGCGCATCATTGTCCACAGCACGCTGGGGCGGCGCGTCCACGAGCCCTGGGCGATGGCGATCCGGGAGCGGGTGCAGCAGGTACTAGGGATCAAACCGCAGGTGATCGCGGCCGACGACGGCATCATGCTGCAGATTCCGGTGCTCGAGGGGCGGCTCCCGGGCGCCGAGCTCGTCGTCTTCGATCCCCTGGAGGTCTCCGCCCTGGTGCGCGGCCGGATCGATGAGACGGCGCTGTTCGCAGCCCGGTTCCGCGAGTGCGCCGCGCGCGCCCTGCTCATGCCCACCACGCGGCCGGGGCACCGCACACCCTTGTGGCTGCAGCGGGTCAAGGCGGGTCAGCTGCTTGAGGCCGCCCGCCAGTTCCAGGACTTCCCCGTCAGCGTGGAAGCGGCGCGCGAGTGCCTCCAGGAGTACTACGACCTGCCCGCTCTCACCGGTCTCATGGAGCGCCTGGGCTCCGGCCGGGTGCGCGTCGTCGAGGCCGACACCACCGAGCCCTCGCCCTTCGCCCACCCGCTCCTGTTCGGTTACACCAGCACGCTGCTGTACCAGGAGGACCTGCCGCATGCCGAGCACCGGGCCCGGCTGCTGTCCCTGGATCCCCAGGTGCTCGACGCGCTGCTGGGGGACGGAGGTCTTGCCGAGCTGCTCGACGACGAGGTCATGGCGGAGGTGGAGGCCGAGCTTCAGCACCTGGTGACCGGGCGGCGGGCGCGCGCCGACGCCGAGGGCATCGCCGACCTGCTGCGCGAGCTCGGGCCGTTGACCGACACGGAGCTGGTCGAGCGGTGCGACGACGTCGGAGAGTCGGGCGGCGACGACGTCCAGGAGGACTCCGGGGTCGCCAACGGCCTGCCTGCGGCGGTGCGGTCGGCGGTGGATGAGCTCGCCGATGCAGGCCGGGCCCTGAGGGTGACTATTGGCGGGTGCGAGCACTGGGCGCGGATCGAGGACGCCGATGACCTGCACCTGGCGCTGGGGACGGCGATCCCCGAGTCGGCCACGGAGCAGACCGCCCTCGACGGCGTCAACGGCGCAGCCGCACGGACCTCGGCGGCCCGCTCTCCCCTGAACGATCTCGTCCTGCGCCACGCCCGGGTGCACACGCTCATCACACCGGGGCAGGTGGCGGAGGCCTTCGGTATAGGGGTGTCAGCGGCCGAGGCCGCCCTGAGGGAGCTCGCCGGGGACGGCTCGCTCGTGAGCCTTGGCGAGGCGGGATGGATGGAGTCCTCGGTCTTCACCCGAGTGCGCAACCGTTCCCTGGCTCGGGCTCGGGCCGCCGTCGCACCGGTGGCTCCCGAGGTCCTTCAGCGCCTGGTGCTGGAGCGGGCCGGGCTGGATGAGGTGGGCAGCGGCGTCAACGCCCTGGCGGAGGCCCTGGCCGCGCTGGAGGGCGTGTGGTTGCCGGCCGACCTGTGGGAGTCGGTGGTGCTGCCCGCGCGGGTGGCCGACTACCGTCCCGCGATGCTCGATGAGCTCATCGCCTCCGGGGAGGTCGTCTGGCAGGCGCGTCCTGGTGATGAGTCGGCCTCAGGACAGAGGGGGTCGGGCCGGACAGGCCCGGGCGAGCGCGGCTCGGCCGCGCCGGCGAGGGCCGACGACGTCGTCGCGCCCGGGGAGATCGCTTTCTTCCCCACGGACTCAGCTCTCGCCCCGGTGGTCGGGGAGGCGCTTGCGTGGGCCGGGCCCCGGACTGAGCAGGACGGGGACTTGAGCGAGGAGGACACCGAGGACGAGCGCTGGCGGCTGGTGCGCGAGGGGGCTGCCACGGGCCGCTCCTTCGAGCCCGTGCGCCGATCGCTGGAGCCCGCGCCCAAGGCTCACCGGGCACCGGCACGGCGGGTGCGCAGCCGGCGCTCCATGGTTGCGATGCCGCAGACCGGCGGGCAGACCGCCTCCGGGCGCCTGTCCTCCGTGCTCTCCTCCACCTCGTGGGTGCGGCTCTCGGCTGCTCCGGCCTCCGCCGAGGAACGGGCGATCGCTGAGGTGGAGTCGTTGCTGGACCGGTACGGGATCGTCTCCCGCGACGTCGCCCTGGCCTTTGGCGGTGCGGGAGGGCTCGTGCCGCTCATGCCCGTGCTGCGGCGCATGGAGGACACAGGGGCCGTCCTGCGCGGCGGCTTCGTCGAGGGTCTCGGTCCAGCTCAGTTCGCCGAGCGAGAGACCGTTGACCGCCTGCGGTTCCTGAGCCAGGAGCCGGCCGGGGCGCGCGGCTCCGGCACCGGCATCGTCCTCGACCTGAAGGACCCGGCCTGTCTGGTTGGCCGAGGGCCGGCGTGGCCCGAGCCGGCGCTGCCCGCAGGCATCGGTAAGGTCGGGATCGAGGACGAGGAGGCAGGAGGGGCACCGCAGCGACGCCGCGGCACGAGCGTCGTCCTCATTGATGGCGCTCCGGTGCTCTATGCCTCGGACAGCCTCAAGGTGCTCATCTCCTACACGTCTGAGCGGGAGGTGCTGACGCGCGCCCTGAGCGCTCTGGCGACCGCGAGACAGGGGGCGCTGGCGCGCGAGGGATCGCCGCCGGGACGGCACCGCACGGTGGTAGAGTCGGTCAACGGCATCAGCGCGCTGGATCGCACCGTGAGCGACCTGCTGCGTCAGGCCGGTTTCGTCTCCGACCCCAGGGGGATGCGCCTCGCCGTCGGCCCGTATGGAGCATCCTCCTCGCGATGAGTGGTCCGGCTCCTCACCGATGACAGAAGCCGGAACCATGTTGCTCTGCCCGTGTACACAATGGGGACATGGCCGATCCGCACCCCATCACCGGAGCGTTCTTCGATTCCCCGGTCCCTCCCGGGACCGGATGGCCCGACGATCCCGCCACCACCACCACGCCTGTGGCCCGATCGGCCGCCGATGTGACACGTCTGGCCGGTGCATCGTCGGACCTGCCCGCGCTCGACGCCCGGATCACGGTGTGCCGTGCCTGCGACCGCCTCGTGGCCTGGCGTGAGGAGGTGGCCAGGACCGGCCGTCGCGCCTCCTTCGCCCACGAGCCGTACTGGGGTCGACCGGTGGCGAGCGTTGGAACGACGGATGCCCGCATCTACGTCGTCGGGCTGGCACCCGCGGCCAACGGGGCGAACCGCACCGGCCGTATGTTCACAGGGGACCGCTCCGGGGACTGGCTGTGGGCGGCTTTCTACCGGGCGGGCCTGGCGACGTCCCCCACCTCGACGGCGGCCGGTGACGGGCAGCGACTCATCGGGGCGCGCATGGGCGCAGCCGTGCGTTGCGCCCCGCCCGCCAACAAGCCGACGACCGGTGAGCGCACCACCTGCGCACCGTGGCTCGCCCGCGAGATCGCCCTCATGCCCGAGGTCAAGGTGCTGCTGGCGCTGGGTGGGATCGGATGGGGCGCGGCACTGCGGGTCGCCCGCGAGGCGGGGTGGACCCTCCCCCGCCCTCAGCCGCGCTTCGGCCACGGGGCGACGGCGGAGCTGACCAGGCCCGACGGCAGGCCGGTGACGCTGCTCGGCAGCTACCACCCCAGCCAGCAGAACACATTCACCGGGCGGCTCACCGAGGCGATGCTCGACGAGGTGCTGGAGACCGCCAAGCGCCTCGCTGAGGCATGATGGCGAAGCGCAGCCGAGGACGTGTCAGGAGCGGTCGGGCAGGATGGCCTCGAGGTCGGCGAGGGTCCGCGGTGCGTGCTGGGGCTCCGCGTCCTCGGGCTCCGCGCCGGGCACGTCGTCCTGGGGCGTCCCGTCCGTGCGACCGTCGGCGCTTCGGGCGCTTGGTGCTGAGACCGAGAACCTCGTAGCCGATTCCTCTTCTGCTTCCCCGGCAGCCGCGTCGATCCCGAGCGCGAGGGACAGACCGGCCACGGCGGCGCGAGCCGAGGCGGCGCGCTCACTGGGCGAGTCACCGGATCCGGCGCTGGCAGGGGTCCGCGCCGGGTCCGCGGCTGCCGCGAGGGCCTCGGCGGTATCGGAGGCCGATGAGGCCGACGCCGTGGCAGCAGTCGTCTGCCCAAGATCTGCAAGGTCGAGCTCCAGCAGGCGGCTGCGGCGGTCCTCAGCGGTTTCCTCCGACGAGCCGGAGGTGCGACGACGCTTGGTCGGGGTGGCCGCACGACGGGAACGCTTCGCAGCGGCCTTCTCCGCCGCCTTACCGGTCTTCTTCCCGGACGACTCCGCCAGCCGCTCCTCGGCTGCGGGCTCGGTGGCATCCGCACGCTCGGCACTGCCCTTGGCGTCAGCACGAGCAGCGTTGTCAACAGCGCCGTCGGAGTCGACGGTGGTCGTCGCGGCATCGGGATCGGCATCCTGGGTCGACGGCTCCGCACTGGAGGCCGGACCGGGCGCATCGGTTGCATTCTCGTCGGGGGCCCCACCGGGCTCGCTGTCGACGTCGTCGGGCTGCCGGGCGGCGAGCTCGGCGATGCTCCGGCCCTCGCGCAGGTCGAGCCCGTTGGTGCTCAGCGGCACCATGAGGTGGTCGTCGACCCGCGAGGGATTGATGGGCCACTCCGGGCCCTGGTCGGGCAGGTCGGTCTCGGAGTGGGCGCCGCAGCCGTGGTCCAGGGAGACGACGCTACCGTCGTCGGTGGCCCACTCGTTGGCGCAGACTCCGAAGATGGCGCGCAGAGCGCCGGCCATGGGTACGAAGAAGCCGCAGGTGGAGCAGGTGGCGTGGGCCTTGCGGACGCCCTCGGCGTCGGGGCCGTGGTCGCCGCCGTACCAGCGCTCGGCGGCACTGGAGACGCCTTGGGCGCTCAGGACCCGGGGGCGGCCCAGGTCGAGCTGGTCCAGGGCGACGGCGTCGGCGTCCTTGCCGGTGGCCTCCCAGCCGGGCTCGAGGCGCTCGTCGGTCTCCTTGCGGGGGAGACGGTCGGAGCGGGTGATGTCGCCGGGTTCGAGGCGGTCGGCCCACGGGACCCAGGCGGGGGCGAGGAGGGCCTCCTCTCCGGGGAGGAGCTCCATCTCACAGACGGTGGCGGTGCGGCCGCGTGGGACGCGGCTGAGGGTGACCGCCCAGCGCCAGCCGCGGTAGCCGCTCAGGGTGCAGTCGAACAGGTGGGTGACGAGGCGCTCCGCGTTGGGGGCGGCGGCCAGGTACTCGCCGACGGTGATGGGGTCGGTGACCTCCTCCAGCGCGTGGCGGGCGAGCTCGACGGCGGCCGGAGAGGTGAGGGTCTTGTCCTTGGCGGCCTGGGCCTGCTCGCTGGGGGTGGGCAGGGCGCCGGCGCGCGGCACGGGGGCCGGGGTCGGCACCGGGCGCTCCAGGGTCGCCGTGGAGGTGCGCGCCTCGGTGGCGGCGCCCGCCGGAGAACCTGAGCCGGTCTCGGTCGTGGGCTCGCCTGAGGCGTCGGTGTGAGAGTCGATCGTGTCGGTCACTCGGCCAGTGTAGGGGAGGCTCCTGAAACTGCCCTGGCCCACCCGGGTTGGCCTGGGCACACTGACTGAGCCTCCCGCACTTCGACATTTTCTTCACAATCGACGCGAATACGCGTGGTGGGGTCAGGTGGTGTTTGCACCGTTGATGATGTCGTTGAGTTTCTCAGTTG